>OFMG01000098.1_pt1 | contig 129046 bp, 95 predicted proteins | sample 1541751 | NCBI WGS metagenome assembly OFMG01 (sample SAMN04209232, study PRJEB22552) | human gut metagenome | biome: gut; material: feces | host: Homo sapiens | place: USA: Oklahoma
GCGGTGAATATACATTGTGAAATCGCGTCCGGGATAACGACCAACACATTAAATAGCAAATTTGCGAAGAAGGAGACACACAATGGCTTTTACCCACCTCCACGTCCACACCGAATACTCCCTGCTGGACGGTTCCAATAAAATAAAAGAATACGTTGCCCGTGTAAAGGAGCTTGGGATGGACAGCGCGGCCATCACAGACCATGGGGTCATGTACGGCGTCATCGATTTTTACCGGGCAGCGAAAGCAGCCGGAATCAATCCGATCCTTGGCTGCGAAGTCTATGTAGCCCCTGGTTCCCGCTTCGACCGCGAGATCGGCAGTGGCGACGACCGTTACTACCATCTGGTACTTCTTGCCGAGAACAACCAGGGCTACCAGAACCTTATGAAAATTGTATCCAAAAGCTTTAAAGAAGGCTTTTACTATAAACCACGAGTAGACCTGGAGCTTCTCCGGGAATATCACGAAGGTCTCATCGCGCTGAGCGCTTGCCTGGCCGGTGAAGTAGCCCGGTTCCTTAACAGAGGAATGTACCCGGACGCTAAGAAGGCGGCCCTCCGCTATCAGGAAATTTTCGGCGAAGGCAATTTTTTCCTGGAGCTTCAGGATCATGGAATTCCGGAACAGCAGAATGTAAACCAGCAGCTTCTGCGCATGCATCAGGAGACTGGAATTGACCTGGTAGCCACTAACGATATTCATTACACCTACAAAGAAGATGCTGATCCTCACGACATTCTTCTGTGTCTCCAGACAGGGAAGAAGCTGTCCGATACAGACCGTATGCGCTACGAAGGCGGTCAGTACTACGTGAAATCCGAGCAGGAAATGGCGGCACTTTTCCCATATGCACTGGAAGCCTTGGAGAACACACATAAAATAGCAGAGCGCTGCCACGTAGAAATTGAATTCGGAGTTACCAAGCTGCCAAGATTCGACGTTCCCGAGGGCTACACCTCCTGGGAATACCTGAATAAGCTCTGCTTCGAAGGGCTGGAGCGCCTGTACGATCCGGTTACCCCAGAGCTACGGGAGCGACTGGAATACGAGCTGAACACTATCAAAAATATGGGCTATGTTGACTACTTCCTCATTGTGTGGGATTTCATCCATTATGCCCGCAGTAATGGCATTGAAGTAGGTCCCGGACGAGGCTCCGCAGCCGGAAGTATTGTTGCATATACCCTTGGAATCACCTTACTTGATCCAATCAAATATGACCTTCTGTTTGAACGTTTCCTGAATCCGGAGCGAGTATCCATGCCTGATATTGACGTGGATTTCGGATTTGAGCGAAGACAGGAAGTAATCGACTATGTTGTACGGAAATACGGCAAAGACTGTGTGGTTCAGATTGTTACATTCGGTACTTTGGCAGCCCGCGGTGTTATCCGTGATGTAGGCCGTGTCCTCGATATGCCATATGCCCAGGTAGACTCCATTGCGAAAATGGTTCCTGCCAAAATACCGAATGTGAAGCTTGTCACAATCGACAAAGCCATGGAAGTAAACCCGGAACTGAAAAAAGCATACGACGAGCAGCCGGATGTGCATCATCTGATTGACATGGCCAAACGTCTGGAAGGTCTTCCAAGACATACCTCCATGCACGCTGCCGGAGTTGTAATCAGCCAGAAAGACGTCTCCGAGTATGTGCCCCTTTCCCGCGCGCAGGACGGAACCATCGTCACCCAGTTTGTCATGACAACTCTTGAGGAGCTGGGACTTTTGAAAATGGATTTCCTTGGCCTTCGAACCCTGACTGTAATCAACAACGCAGTAAAAAATGTAAAGAAAAATTACGGCATATCCCTTGATATGCAAAAGATAGATTATAATGACCAGAAAGTGCTGGATTCTCTTGGAACAGGTCGTACTGACGGTGTGTTCCAGCTGGAAAGCGGCGGAATGAAAGGATTCATGAAAGAACTGAAGCCACATAGCCTTGAGGATGTAATCGCCGGAATTTCCCTGTACCGCCCAGGCCCTATGGACTTTATTCCCCAGTATATCCGCGGCAAGAACCGTCCAGACACCATCCACTATGATTGTCCTCAGTTGGAGCCAATCCTGAAGGCGACTCACGGTTGTATCGTGTACCAGGAGCAGGTTATGCAGATCGTACAGAGCCTTGCAGGATTTACCCTGGGACGAAGTGACCTTCTCCGCCGGGCCATGTCCAAGAAGAAACTTAACGTTATGGAAAAAGAACGCCAGGCTTTTGTCTATGGAAACGAAGCGGAAGGTGTTCCCGGCTGTATTAAAAATGGAATTGATGAGAAAATTGCAAATAAGATCTACGATGAAATGATCGATTTTGCACAGTATGCATTTAACAAATCCCATGCTGCGGCATACGCCTATGTTACGTATCAGACTGCCTTTCTGAAATACTATTATCCGGTAGAATATATGGCTGCGCTGATGACCTCCGTAATCGACAAGCCTACCAAGGTTGCCGAGTATATTCAGGTCTGCCGTCAGATGAACATTCCAATCCTGCCGCCGGACATCAACAAAGGCGAGTATGGCTTTTCCGTATCAGGAGGCTCGATCCTCTATGCGCTTTCCGCAATCAAGAGCGTAGGGCGTCCGGTCATCGAGGCTATTGTTGCAGAGAGAAAAGAACATGGCGAGTACCTTTCCGTGAAGAACTTTATTGAGCGGAATATGGAAGCTGTGAACAAGCGTGCCATTGAGAACTTTATCAAGGCCGGTGCTCTGGATTGTCTGGAAGGAAACCGTCATCAGAAGATGGTCGTTTTTGGTCAGATCGTAGATGATATTTCCCGAAACAAGAAGCAGTCTATGGCAGGGCAGCTCAGCTTATTCGACATTGCCAGCGAAGATGAAAAAAAAGAATTTGAGATTCGTATGCCGAATCTGGAAGAATATGACAAAGAGACGGTTTTGTCCTACGAAAAAGAAGTCCTTGGCATATACCTGAGCGGCCATCCCCTGGATCGCTACCGTAATATGATGGAAAAAATGATTTCCGCAAGAACTATCGATTTTCAGCCATCAGATGAAGATGACCGTGAAGGTGGTGAACCGGATGAGTCAAAAGTACGGGACAAACAGAAAGTCATCATCGGAGGCATGATCACAGAGAAAAACGTGAAGTATACCAAGACAAACAAAGTGATGGCGTTTCTTACCGTGGAGGATCTGGTTGGAACTGTAGAAGTCATGGTTTTCCCAAGAGATTACGAGAAATGGCAGAATATGATTAATGAGGACGCCAGGGTATTCATCCAGGGACGCGTATCTGCCGAGGATGAAAAGGCCAGCAAGCTGATCCTGGAAAAGGTACGGTCATTCTCCGATATTCCGAGAGAACTCTGGATCCAGTTTGAAAGTAAGGATGATTACAGCCAGAAAGAAAAAAGGCTTCTGGAGGATCTACGGAATTCTCAGGGTACAGACACTGTCGTTATTTATCTGAAAGATGTAAAAGCAATGAAAAAACTGTCTGCTGCATACCATGTAAATCTGCAGGATGAATGGCTTGCACAGATGAGTAAAAAATATGGTGAAGGCAATGTCCGGGTTGTAGAAAGAGCTCTGAAAACGCTTTAAAGTGAAGAATCAGACAAGCATATGGAAAATTATGGTAAAATCACGGAAAACAGGGTGTAATTTCGGCAATTACTTAAGGAAAGAGTCTTGAAAAACCTTTGAAAATGCTATAAACTAATGCTGAATATGTGTATAGAAAAACGAGGGCGTTTCCACTGAAAATGGAGACACAGCTCCCGACGATTCATAAGATGGAGGAGATTATTATGGCAGAAAACAAAATTAAGACCATTGGTGTCCTTACCAGTGGCGGTGACGCTCCTGGAATGAACGCTGCAATCCGTGCAGTTGTAAGACGTGGACTTTCCAGCGGACTTAAAGTAAAAGGTATCCAGAAGGGCTATAACGGCCTTTTAAACGAAGAGATCATCGATATGACAGCAAGAGATGTATCCGACACCATCGAGCGTGGCGGTACAATTCTTTACACTGCAAGATGTGCCGAGTTCCGCACAGCGGAAGGACAGCAGCGTGGTGCAGAGATCTGCCGCAAGCACGGTATTGACGGACTTGTTGTAATCGGTGGAGACGGTTCCTTTGCTGGAGCACAGAAGCTTGCAAACCTTGGAATCAATACAATCGGAATTCCAGGAACCATCGACCTTGACATTGCATGTACAGAGTACACCATCGGTTTTGATACCGCTGTAAATACTGCTATGGAAGCAATTGATAAGGTTCGTGATACCTCTACTTCCCATGAGAGATGCAGTATCATCGAGGTTATGGGACGTGGAGCCGGCTGGCTTGCACTGTGGTGCGGTATTGCCAACGGAGCAGAGGATGTTCTGATCCCTGAGAAGTATGACTATGATGAGCAGAAGCTGATCAATAACATTATTGAGAGCCGTAAGATGGGTAAGAAACACCACATCATCATCAATGCAGAGGGTATCGGTCATTCACAGGCTATGGCAACTCGTATCGAGGCCGCTACAGGAATCGAAACACGTGCTACTATCCTTGGTCACATGCAGCGTGGTGGAAGCCCAACATGTAAGGACCGTGTATATGCATCCATGATGGGTGCTATGGCAGTAGACCTTCTTCTGGAAGGCAAGAAGAGCCGTGTTGTTGGATACCGCCATGGTGATTTCGTTGATTTCGATATCAATGAAGCTCTTGCAATGGAGAAGAGCGTAACTCCATATATGTGGGAGGTTTGTGAGTCCCTTTCTCATAACTATAGGAAATAACAGTGATAATACGGTTCACTTGTCTCAGGGCATATTTCCGACTGGGTTTTACAGTCTGTGATACACATTTTGCAGAAATCCTTTGAGCTATGTGTCGGCGGCAGGTGAACCGTAATTATAAAAGAGTCATTGTCCCTGACATTCTGCAGCAGAATATTTTGCAAAAGATGCTGAGGGCAGTGGCATAAAGGAAGCTTATGTTCATTCAAAACCTGCAATATAAATTGCATAAACTGAATACGGCGCAGATCATTACCCTCAGCTTTGCGGGGGTAATTTTTGTAGGAGGATTAATTCTGTGGCTGCCTTTCTGTACGGCAGCAGGCCAGACCACTTCGTTCTCCGATGCTATGTTTACAGCCACCACCTGCGTATGTGTAACCGGTCTTGTGACTGTGACCACAGCCACTCACTGGAGTCTGATTGGCAAACTGGTGATCCTTTTGCTCATACAGATTGGCGGAATTGGACTGATCGCACTTGCAAGCGTTATTTTTATTTCCCTGAATAAGAAGATCAGTCTGAAGAACCGCAGAATGATCCAGGAATCCTATAATCTGGAGCAGATGTCCGGTCTGGTAACAGTGGTGAGAAAAGTGGTTCTCTGTGTGTTTGCAGCAGAAGGAATCGGAGCCGTCGGCTATGCATTCTGCTTTGTACCAGAGTTTGGACTGGTGAAAGGTCTGGGACAGGCTGTTTTTACAGCGGTTTCAGCCTTTTGCAATGCAGGAATCGATCTTTTGGGAGAGAACAGTCTGGCAGACTATGTAACCAATCCTCTGGTGAATGTGACAACTATGGGATTAATTATTGCTTCTGGACTTGGCTTTAACGTATGGTGGGATCTTGGAGAAAGAATAAAGCTGGTTTTTCAGAAGAAGCTTTCTCCTGGCAGATTATTCCGGACCCTTCGTCTGCAGAGCAAGCTGGTTTTGACTACAACCGGGATTTTGCTCCTTGGTGGGACAATCTGTATTTTACTGTTTGAGTATAAGAACCCGGACACACTGGGAAGTCTGTCCTTTGGACAGAAGCTGATGGCAGCGGCATTTCAGTCTGTGACCACAAGAACTGCAGGGTTTTTTACAGTTGCTCAGGGGGCGCTGACCAGCGGAAGTGTAATGATCTGTCTGTTTCTTATGCTGGTTGGAGGTTCTCCTATGGGGACTGCCGGCGGAGTGAAGACGACTACACTTGCAGTGCTTGTGATGAGTATTATTGCCAACCTTCGGGGAAAAAAAGATGTAGAGGTTTATGGGAGAAAGATTCGCAGCAGTTATATCCGTTCTGCACAGGTAGTTGTGGGAATGGCGGTTAGTGTACTGTTTATTTCCGTGCTGGGGATTTTTGCAGTTATGCCGGAAGCCCCCTTTGTGGATGTGCTGTATGAGCTTACTTCTGCAATTGGAACCGTAGGTCTTTCCAGAGGACTGACCGCGGTCCTGAATACACCGGCCAAATGGATCGTTATTTTTACCATGTATCTTGGAAGAATCGGTCCGCTGACACTGGGCGCGGCAGTTGTATCCCGTGCGCAGAAGCGAACGAAAGATGTACATCTGGCAGAAGAGAATATTATGATAGGATAGAAAATGGCGTCTGTGGACGACATTATCCCGCATGAAAGTCCGTTGCTTTCATAGCAGATTTTAAAGGAGATTAGAATGAGCGGAAAATCCTTTGCAGTCATTGGATTGGGGCAGTTTGGAATGACCCTGGCAAAAGAGCTTGCGAATGCAGATTATGATGTTTTGGCAATTGATGATAAAGATGAAAATATTCAGGAAATTGCAGATACTGTCACTTATGCAGTTCGTGCAGATGTGCGCGAGCCTGGAATTCTGAAATCTTTGGGCGTGCAGAATGTAGACGTTGCGATTATTGCGGTTGCAGAAAATATGGAAGCCAGTATTACAGCCACCATGCAGGTGAAGGATCTGGGCGTCCCGCTTGTTCTGGCGAAGGCAATGAATTCCCTTCATGGCCGGATCCTGGAGAAAATTGGTGCTGATCAGGTAATATATCCGGAGCGTTCCATGGGCATCCGCGTTGCCCGTAATTTTACAGCCAGTGGATTTGAGGATGTGTTTGAGCTTTCTACGGAGTTCAGTATGGCAGAATTCCGGATCCCGGATGAATGGGTGGGGAAAAGTCTTTCAGAAATCAGGCTCCGTGAGCAGCATCATATAAATCTGGTTGCAGTGAAGCATGGAGATTCTGTAAATGTAAACCTGAATCCTGCGGAGAAGCTGGAAGCGGGTTGTATTCTGGTTGCAGTAGGAAAGAACGAGGATTTGAATAAATTCCGAAAGCCGCTGTAACAGGGAGGATAATTTATGATAACCAGTGCAAATAATACACAGGTAAAAAATATCATACAGTTAAACCAGAAGGCCAAGGCCCGCAGGGAACAGGGGGTGTTTGTGGCTGAGGGACGGAAAATGTTCGGGGAAGCTCCAAAGGACTGGATTTCCAGGGTTTATGTGACAGAATCCCTGACTGCAGATGAGTCCCTGATGAAGCAGGTCATGGAGCTTCCGGAAGAAAAAAGAGAAATCGTGGCAGATAATGTTTTCCGCCAGATGTGTGATACCAGGACTCCACAGGGAATTCTTACAGTTCTGAAGAAACCGGTGTGGACTGTGGAAGATATTTTAAAAGGAGATGCTCCTTTGGTAATGGTTCTTGAGGATCTTCAGGATCCGGGAAATGCAGGGACTATTTTCCGAACAGGTGAGGGCGCTGGTGTTTCCGGTGTTTTTCTTACGAAAACCTGCGTAGACATTACCAATCCAAAGGTCATCCGCTCAACAATGGGATCTGTTTACAGAATGCCTTTCCTATATGTGGAGGATGTGGTATCATTAAAAGCGGAACTGGAGCAAAAAGGTATCCGTACCTTTGCAGCCCACCTGAAAGGAAAAAATTCCTATGATCAGGAGGATTATCAGGGCGGCACAGCATTTCTTATTGGAAATGAAGGAAACGGGTTGACGGAAGAGGCAGCAGAAGCTGCTGATTGTCTCATCCGGATCCCCATGTGCGGCAAGGTGGAGTCCTTGAATGCAGCTATGGCTGCAGGAATTTTGATGTATGAGGCTGCAAGGCAGAGACGGTAGGGTTAGCTGATCTGGAATCTGTCTGCTGAAGTATATCTGATGACGTATGGCAGATTTTGACAATCGCTTATCTGAAAGGGGGAGTCTTATGGAACCAATTATCTGGCTGGGAGTCCTGGCTGTGCTTCTGGTTATTGAAGGGCTTACCACGGCACTTACTACGATCTGGTTTGCAGGAGGCGCACTTGCTGCCGCTATTGCAGCCGGCATTGGAATGGGAATCGTGCCGCAGCTTCTTCTGTTTTTCTGTGTTTCACTGGTGCTGCTGTTTTTTACAAGACCGGCAGCTCTGAAGCTTATGAGAAAAGACACAGAGAAAACAAATGTGGAAGGTCTTCTTGGAAAAAAGGCTGTCGTGATCCAGAAGATCAATAATCTGGCCCAGACAGGCCAGGTTCGCATCAATGACATTGAATGGATGGCCCGGACATCCGATGACAGCGTAACAATTCCGGTTGACACTGTAGTAATCATAAAAGCAGTCCACGGCGTTAAATTGATCGTGGAGCCAAAGGAGGCGTAATATGGGAAGTATCTTATTTTTGCTGATCGTTATCATTCTGGTGCTGTGGATCCTGGCATCCTGCATCCGCATCGTACCCCAGGCATATGCGATCGTACTTGAGCGTTTAGGCGCTTACCAGGCAACATGGGGAACCGGCGTACACTTCAAACTTCCATTTGTAGAGCGTGTGGCAAGAAAAGTCAATCTGAAAGAGCAGGTTGTAGATTTCCCACCACAGCCGGTTATCACAAAAGATAACGTAACCATGCAGATTGATACTGTTGTATTTTTCCAGATCACAGACCCGAAGCTGTACGCATACGGCGTTGAGAATCCGATCATGGCTATCGAGAATCTTTCCGCGACTACATTGCGTAACATTATCGGTGATATGGAACTGGATGAAACCTTGACCTCCCGTGAGGTGATTAATACCAAGATGCGTGCTTCCCTTGACGTGGCAACTGATCCATGGGGAATCAAGGTAAACCGTGTAGAGCTTAAAAATATCATTCCTCCGGCTGCTATTCAGGAAGCCATGGAGAAACAGATGAAAGCAGAGCGTGAGAGACGTGAGGCAATTCTGATTGCAGAAGGTGAGAAGAAGTCTACCATCCTTGTTGCAGAGGGTAAAAAAGAATCTGCAATTCTTGATGCCGAAGCTGAGAAGCAGGCTGCTATCCTTCGCGCGGAAGCGCAGAAAGAGCGCATGATCAAAGAGGCAGAAGGTCAGGCAGAGGCAGTTCTGAAGGTTCAGAAGGCGAATGCAGAAGGTCTTCGTATGATCAAGGAGGCAGGTGCTGACAATGCAGTTCTTACCCTGAAGAGCTTCGAAGCTCTTGCGAAAGTGGCAGACGGCAAATCTACCAAGATCATTATCCCGTCAGAGCTCCAGAATCTGGCAGGACTGGCAGCTTCTTTGAAGGAAGTTGTTGTGGATGAGAAGGATAAAAAAGAAGAGTAACATTCTTGAAACAAGAAATTAATGAGATGAAAGCCGGCTATGGTCAGTCTGAAAAGTGAAAAATTGAAAGACTTGTACGACAGTTTACTGTAAAGCATGACAGAAAGAAAAATGGTGCCAGGTACTATACTTGGCACCAGAGGAGGATTATTATGAACTTAAAAGGCAGAAATTTTTTGACACTGAAAGACTTTACACCAGAGGAAATTCTGTATCTTCTTGATTTATCCGCTGAGTTAAAGGCAAAGAAAAAAGCCGGTGAGCTTACCGAGTATTACAAAGGCAAAAATATTGCCCTGATCTTTGAGAAAACCAGCACCAGAACACGTTGTTCCTTCGAGGTGGCAGCCCATGATCTTGGAATGGGAAGCACCTATCTGGATCCAACTGGTTCCCAGATCGGCAAGAAAGAGAGCATTGCAGATACTGCAAGAGTTCTTGGAAGAATGTATGATGGTATTGAGTACCGTGGATTTGGTCAGGAAATTGTAGAAGATCTTGCAAAATATGCAGGAGTTCCGGTTTGGAACGGTCTGACAAACGAATATCATCCAACACAGATGTTAGCAGATATGCTTACCATCCGTGAGCATTTCGGATATCTGAAAGGAATCAAGCTGGTTTACATGGGCGATGCCCGTTACAATATGGGTAACTCCCTGATGGTAGCCTGCTCCAAGCTTGGTATGCATTTCGTAGCCTGCACAAGTAAGAAATATTTCCCGAATGAGGAGCTGGTTGCTCAGTGCAAAGAGTACGCAGCAGAGTCCGGCGCAACCATTACTCTTACAGAGGATGTAGAGGCTGGAACGAAGGGCGCAGACGTTATTTACACAGATGTATGGGTATCCATGGGTGAGCCGGATGCAGTATGGGAAGAGAGAATCCATGATCTGACACCATACAAGGTAACATCTGCAGTTATGAAGAATGCAGGGGAGAAAGCAATTTTCCTTCACTGTCTGCCAGCATTCCATGATCTTAAGACAAAGATTGGCAAAGAGATGGGCGAGCGCTTCAATCTGACAGATATGGAAGTAACAGACGAAGTATTCGAGTCTCCGGCTTCTAAGGTATTTGATGAGGCTGAGAACCGTATGCATACCATTAAAGCGGTTATGGTTGCTACGCTGGGAGAGCCTGAGAATAAATAATTCGGCTTCCAGATAACAATGAATTAATGAATTCCGATTGTTTCTACGTTCTTATGTACTACTTTTTATCCTCTGGATAAGATGTATCATTTATTCAAAGAACCTGGACGATTGGGAGTTATAGAAAGGGTATCTGAAATGATTTCCGAAAAAGAATCATATGAAGAAATTGGCACGGGCAGTATCTATAACGAAACCACAATTGCAGATCAGATACATACAAAATGGGCGGGCAAAACCGTCCATTTTGCAAGAGAAACAGATTCTACCAATTTGTGGATCAAGCGTCTGGCGAAGGAAGGCGCATCAGAGGGAACTCTTGCACTGGCAGAATTTCAGTCAGCAGGAAGAGGAAGACTTGGCAGATCCTGGGAGGTACCAGAGGGTACGTCGGTTATGATGAGCATTCTTCTCAGACCGAAATTTGAACCTCAGTATGCACCAACCCTTACCCTTGTAATGGGTATGGCTGTGGCGAAAGCAGTGAAGAATCTTGGATTTGACGTAAGTATCAAATGGCCCAATGATGTGGTAGTTTCCCACAAAAAAATATGCGGAATCCTTACCGAAATGGGGGTTCGCGATGGAAAAATTGACTATGCAGTCATCGGAGTGGGAATTAATGTAAATATCAGAGAGTTTCCGGAGGAGATGGCAGACAAGGCTACATCCCTTTATCTGGAGAGCGGCAAGGAATTTGACAGAAGCCAGATTCCCGGGCTTGTGATGGAAGCTTTTGAGGAATACTATGAAAAATTTGCAGCGACCTGTGACCTCAGTGGGCTGAAAGAGGAATATGAAAGTATTCTTGCTAATTACAATCAGCCGGTGCGTGTGCTGGCGAAAGAGCCGTACGAGGGCGTGGCCAGAGGGATTACAGATGGCGGAGAGCTGTTGGTAGAGAAAACTGATGGAACGATTGTAGCTGTCAGCGCCGGTGAGGTTTCGGTTCGCGGGCTGTATAGCTATGTGTAAGGCTATTGTTTAGGCACATTTTCGCAAATGATATTCCCCACTGATTGCGATAATCCTACAGTGAATGGGGCATATCACTTGCGAAAATGTTGTTGACACAGATGAAAACAGAAAGGTGGGACTTAATTGTATCAGGAGAATGTAGTGCTTTGCGGCGCAAGCGCCTATGAACAGAAATATTACTTTAATAAAGACTTTGATTCTCTGCCTGATCATGTGAAGAAGGAACTGCAGATCATGTGTGTTCTTTTCACAGAAGAGATTGGAGGAATTTTCACACTGGAATTTGATGATCACGGAAACCTGCAGTTTAAAACAGAGGCTACGGAAGCTGATGGATTTTATGATGATATTGGCGGTGCACTGAAGATTAAAAAGCTGCGTGTGGAGAAAGAGGAGCTTCTGGAATCTCTGGAAATGTATTATCGTGTGTTCTTCCTTGGGGAAGATGTGGATAAAGAGAAGACAGAAGAGTAAGCTGTGTGGATAAACTGATAAACAGGGAAAATAGCAGCTCATCAGATGTGACATTTGAGTTCACGAAGCGAGTAATTGTTGAAAGGATTGAATAGTTACACATCAAATATGAAAGTAATTAAGGTGATATGAGTAGTAATTTAGATTCTAAGTTGAGATATGAGCTTCCAAAGGAGATGAAGTGGAAAATCGGAACTGTGGAGATCCCTAACCGGTTCGTCCTGGCACCAATGGCGGGCGTTACCGACCTGGCTTTTCGCAGGCTTTGCAAGGAGCAGGGCGCTGGGCTTCTCTGCATGGAGATGATCAGTGCCAAGGCTATTTCCTATAAGAACAAAAATACCAGGGCGCTGATGGAAATCGACCCGGTGGAGCATCCTATTTCCATGCAGCTCTTTGGAAGTGAGCCAGAGCTGATGACGGAGGTGGCGAAGGAAATCGAGGAGGAGCCTTTTGACATTCTGGATATCAATATGGGATGCCCAGTGCCGAAGGTGGTAAATAACGGTGAAGGTTCAGCTCTTTTGAAAAATCCGGATCTGATTGTGAAGATTGTGAAAAGCATTTCTTCTGCCATTCAGAAGCCATTGACAGTGAAAGTTCGTATCGGTTTTGAGAATGAGCCGGTGGATATTGTGGAGATTGCAAAGCGCGTGGAGGATGCCGGGGCAGCAGCTATTGCAGTTCATGGACGGACACGGCAGCAGTATTATTCCGGGATAGCAGACTGGGAGACCATTGCCAGGGTTAAAGAAGCAGTTTCCATTCCGGTGATTGGAAATGGGGATGTGGATTCGCCGAAAAAGGCGGAGAAACTTTTTCGGCAGACCGGATGTGATGCGGTGATGATCGGGCGTGCTGTGGAAGGAAATCCATGGATATTTCGGGAGATGAATCACTATTTTGCAACAGGGGAAGAGCTGGCAAGACCTTCTCTGGCAGAGGTGAAAGCGATGATTCTGAAGCATGCGCGGGCTCAGATTGAAATGAAGGGTGAATTCATCGGAATCCGGGAGATGCGCAAGCATGTGGCATGGTATACAGCAGGGATGCCCCACAGTGCAGGGCTTCGCAGGGAGTCCAATAATATTGAGAGTTATGCGGATCTGGAGAAGCTGCTGGAGAGATTATAATTATGTTCAGTGGATCCGATTCTGCAAAAAATCATTTCAAATGTAGTGTTGACCAGATGAGTGGAAAACCGCTGTATGGTGATAAAAAGATAATAATCAGACGTATGAGGGTCAGGAGGTTTGGGCTGGGAAGGCTGGAACTTGCTGACTTTTTCTATAGTTGAAAGGGAAAGATTATGGATAAATTACTGAAATATAATGGTGTGCAGGAAGCACTAAAATTTTTGCGCGAAGATGATGAAAGAACTTTGCAGGAGCACCTGGAAATGTGCCAGATTCCTGCGCCTTCCTATGAAGAAGGGGAGAAAGCGGAATATGTCCGAAAGAAGATGGTGGATGCCGGTCTTTCAGATGTGCACGTTGATGAGGTGGGAAATGTGCTGGGAACCTGGAAAGGGACTGGGAATGGACCGCGAATCATGGTTGCGGGACATACAGACACTGTTTTCCAAAGGGAGACAGACCTTACTTTGAAGAAAGAAGGCGAACGCTACAGCTGTCCGGGAATCGGAGACGATACCAGGGCGGTAGCGGAGCTTCTCAGTCTTGCAAGAGCAATGAATGCTGCAGGAATTCGCGGCGAGGGAGATATTGTGTTCTGTGCGAATGTGTGTGAAGAAGGGCTCGGCGACCTGAGGGGAATTAAGCATGTGTTTAAGAATATGGCAAATACAGAAGGACACTACGACGGTTTCGTCTCCATCGATGATAAAAATACCTCCGGAATCATCTACCAGGCAGTAGGCAGCGAACGCTATCTGGTAACTTTCCACGGAACCGGCGGACACAGCTTCACCGGCTTCGGAATTCCCAACCCGATTCACGCAATGGGAAGGGCTATTGCGAAAATCAGCGATTTCCAGACACCAAAGAATCCGAAAACTACTTTTAGTGTAGGCGTAGTAAACGGCGGCACGTCTGTAAATGTAATCGCGGCAGAGTGTTCTATGCTGGTGGATATGCGCTCTGTAGATGCAGGGGAACTTGAGAAATTATCTGCAAAACTCCACCAGGCAATAGAAGAAGCCGTGAATGAGGAAAACGCCCGCTGGGGATATGGAACTTTAAGTTCTGAGAGTACAGGAACCTTTGACGACAATAATATGACGGCGAAAAGCAGTGTGGGAGATACAGCTGGTGCAGTGCCAGTGAATGCTGATAATGGAGACAGGGAAATCTCAGCAGAAGATGACCGCATTACAGTCACCTTCGAACAAAAGGGCAGGCGCCCCGCTGGTACCCAGGACAAATCCTGCCAGATTGTCCAGGCTGCAAATGCTGCAAATCAGGCCATAGGCATGGAAACCCTGTACATCGGTGCTGCCAGCACAGACGCCAACATCCCCATCAGTCTTGGAATCCCTGCCATCACCGTGGGCTGGGGAGGAAAAGGCGGTGGAGAGCATACCATCCACGAATGGTACGAACCTGTAGAATCCTGGAAAGGACCACAGCGTGACTTGCTTTTGCTGTTGGCGTTATCGGGCTATGAAAATATACGAGAGTATCAGCTTCCACGCATAAATCCGAAAGGAAAATAAAAAAACATCCCCCGGAAAGAATAGTCCCAATAAACGGACATTTCCTTTCCGGGGGATGTTGTATTAATTGAACTAGTTCTGATGTTTTTTACGAAGAATTACATAAATCAGGATCAAAGTAAACAGCACAAACAAAATGGAGCAGGACAGTACATAATTCAATGCTGCGCCCATAATTCCCCACTGCTGCACCAGGATCCGGGCAGCTGCGATGGTAATAACTGCGGTGATGGAATAAACTGGAAGCAGGCATTTTCCCCAGCGGATAGCGATAAGGATATTGTAGATCATGTAGACTTCCGCGCTGATTCCACCGCCGATAAGTAAAACTACGAAATGCAGCTTATATGGGGAAAGATCTACACCGTAAATAATCTCCAGCAATGTTCGACCGATGAGATGCCCTCCGGCCACAACAGCCACACAGCAGACAAGGATGATGCCAATGATCCGCAGTATGTACAGTGTGAACTTTTTCACATTATTTTCCCACCATAATTCTGCGATGGTGGTGATGGTAGGCTTAAACACGAACTCGCACATCAGCGAAATCACAAAAGAAGGCATAAACAGAATGCTATAGTAAGTCTGATATTCATCTGTCATAACGCCAGCCATTGCGTATTTTGGAATGTTGTAGAGCAGCAGGGAAAGAAAAGTACCGATAAACATAGGGGTACAGGTTCGAAGTAACTCCCACACATGAGACATCTGAAGCTTGCGTCCATCCTCTTCATGACCAACGTATTTTCTGGTCATCTGTGAGTTAATGATAAGACACAGAATAAGGGAGGTTGTAGAAGTAGCAACACAGGTGCAGTACAGGTTCTTGGTGATAATAAGCATAGCGGTGAAAAAAACTGCGGAATACAGATTTCTCGCCGCCAGCATTTTTCCCATCTGCTCAACATGGTACTTTTGCTGAAGATTTCCGTGGAAAACATCCTCCACCGCATCAATCATCTTCATCATAATAATAAAAGTGCTGATGATAATATATTCGCCTTTGAAGCTGAAGGAACTGTAAATAATTCCAAACAGCATCATCAGTGCACAGGTGATAATGCGGGAAACCTTATACTCGGAAAAAATATATTTGTGCTCCAGATCCGTGGCCTGATAGGTGCGGACACCATAGCGTCCCACCTGCAGAAGCAGCTGTGCAGTAGCGTAGCTTAAGGAATAAAACCCTGCCAGCTGTGCGCCACACACACGAGTTACCACCAGGAGATACAAAAAGGAGGAGCCTGAGTAACAGGTACTTCCGATCATATTCCATAAAAAGGCTTTTTTTACATTTTTTTCTTTATTCATTTGCTAAAAATCTCCATTTATTGGTAATCGCTGCTTAATCCTCAGATGTCATCTGGCGCAGCTGTTCCATAGAGTGCTCACGGAAGCGGGCAATCTGCTCATTTGCATAAGTAAAATCAATTTCTTCGGTAAGCTTCTCGTAAGAAACATCATCCATAGTTCTATCGGTAAGCTTCACCAGATTAAGAAGCTGCTGAACACGGCGGTTCATGTGATGACCGTTTACCTTGGCGAAGAATTTGCGGTTAAAAATAAGGGCAAAAACAACACCATGGAAAGAATCAGAAACTACATATTCTGCATTTTTGAAAAGTCCCATCCACTCTGCAGGACCAACTGTGATCTTGCAGTCACATTTCAGAAGTCCGACTAATGGGAAAGGAATGTATACAATACGGTAGCCGGTCTTATTGTGGAGTCGGCGGGCGAAGTCTACGATTTCTTTGTTAATTCCCAGCTGGTAAACCAGAATGTATTTTTCTTTATATTTTGGCTCAACCAGAAGCTTATCCCACTCTTCCGCAGTGAGAAGAAGGGTAGGATCGCAGACCACTTCAGGACGCTTCTCTGTGAGATTCTCTACAATGTCAGCCCCATAGTCTTCACGAACCAGAATTTCATCAAAATCGGAAAGCAGTTCTTTGTATTTCTGCTGGTATTCTTCCGGCGGAAGATTTTCACCGATACTTGCGGCATAGCTGCATTTCTTTTTTCCCTCTTTTACAAAATCAAGGAAATAGGTAGTGTCAAAATTGGTAAGCTTGTAATCCCAAATCTGGTCGCTTCCAGCAATATAAATATCGTATTTGCCAGCTACCGGCTGCATTTTACCCTGAATGACAGGCTGGCTGTAGCGCATATGCTTACGGAATTTGTTGCATTTGAAACGGCGGGGAATGTAGCAGATATGGCCGATTGCCCCGTAAATATAGTTAAAAAGTCCTTTCTTTTTCAGGTTTACAAGGCGGAAAGGATTGCTGATATAGTCGCAGCGGTAATCAATAATTTCCGGCTGGGTGCCGATTTCCTGCAGCTTTTTCTGAAGCGCGTAGCTCTGTAGGATGGCACCGTAATTGTCGTAGTTATGGAAGGTAATCACACCTACTCGTTTTTTCTGCATAAAGTCCTCCTGGCTAATATAAGGTAGATATAATATAACACATAAACGAGAAAATAAACAGTTTTTGCAGGTGGATTTATCAATTAATTCCAAAGTGTTTATGGAAGTTAAAGTTGAAATTGTTAAGGAGTACGCTATAATAGAGATAATGAAATTTACCTGAGAAAGTGGAGGCGAAAAGATGGCGGGATATTTAATCGCAGAAACTACCCGTGAGGAGCGGGAGAAGATTGTTGCAGAATCCCTTGGAAATATTGAGGCGAACTGCGACGGTTGTATGGCAGGGCTGGCTGAGATGTATCAGGAATACATTGATGGGAAGAAAGAGCTTCGCCAGATCAATATGGAGTTTAACGCAAGATACGTAAAAAGCGAGGACATGCCGGTGAGAAGCCGGTGCCCGGAGTCCTTTTGCTAATAGAAATCAAAGAGGGCACTAAACTGAAATATGAATTGAGGCAGTACGAAGTAACAGAATAAAGAAGCAGTAAGAGCAGAAGTTTTCAGTACATGTAACGAAAACTTCTGCCTTTTTTTAACCAAATGTTAATAGTTCTTTTTTTATTCTGGTGTTATTATGTAAAAAAGTCGTATTATAATTAATAAGGAAATAAAAGGCTATTGCTAATTACGTCTGCAATAAATACGTTCTAGAATTATTTTAGTTATGGAGAAAAGTATATGGAAAAAAACGTATTAAAGGTTCGCATGCTTGGAACCTTTTCGTTGGAATATAAGGGAAAAGAACTGGTACTGGATCGAAATAAAGCATCGAAGACTACACAGCTTTTTCAGCTGCTTATGTTTCATACCGAAGACGGCGGAATTTCCAAAGCTGCTATGATAGATGCCCTTTATGGAAGAGTTGAGGTGGAGAATAAGAACGGAAGCCTGAACAACACCATTTTCAGACTTCGTAAACAGCTGAAGGATATTGGACTTCCAGATAGCAAATACATAAATATCCAGTCCGGAATGTGCTGTTGGGACGGAAATATTGAAGTTCAGGTTGATGTAAATGAGTTCCGGAAACTGATAGAGAAAGAAAAAAAGGAGAAACGGGAAGAGGACAAGCTCCATCTCTGGATGCAGGCCTGGAAAATTTATAAAGGTGAATTTCTCCCGGATATGATCGGGGAGCAATGGGTCGCTGTGGAGAATGTCCGGTGCAGAGATGAGTACTTCCGTGTTACAGAGGAGCTGTGCCGCTGGCTGAAGGGGCATGAACGGTATGAAGATCTGCATAAAGTGGCGCACAGAGCCGCCGAAATTTATCCCTTTGACGAGTGGCAGGTCTGGGAAATCGACAGCCTGATCGGAATGTCACGATATAAGGAAGGCCTTGAAGTTTACCAAAACACCGAAAAGCTTTTATTCGATGAAATGGGAGTGGCCCCTTCGGAGAGATTGTTAAAGCGTTTCAAGCTGATGGGAGAACGGACTTCACAGGCAGCAGGTGCCCTTAGCGATATCAAGGAAAGACTTCGGGAAAAGGAGGCTGCAGTAGGAGCATATTTCTGTCCGTTTCCCAGCTTTGTTGATATCTATCATGTATTCAGCCGTATGGTGGAGCGCTCCGGTTTATCCGTGTTTGTTATGCTTTGCACACTGGACTATAAGGCGGATCATGTTTCGGAGGAGAAGGAACGTGAAAAGTCCGAACTTCTCAGACAGGCTATCCAGTCATCCATACGAAAAGGTGATTTTTACACCAGATACAATGTCCGGCAGTATATTGTCATGCTGATCGAAATCAGCCAGGAGAACTGCCCCATCGTTTCCAAACGAATTGCAAAAAAATTCAATAAGCTCTCTGGCGATAAGAAATTCACTCAGGTTGATTTCTATGTGGCATCCATTGGAGAGATGTGTGAAACGGAGGTATAAATTATGGTTTACGTTGTGATTTGTGATGAATATAAGCTCATTTGCTCCTGATTTATGAAAAAGACTTGAAAAATGCTAAAAATGCCATAGGAAATCGCTCGTTTTTGTAACTCTTTCGGAAAATGAAAGAGTTGGAGAAAGAGCTAAAGTGATAGAATATATTTAAAAATCATATACTATCTATCATGCAACCGAAAATAATTCCCGATTCGGTTAAAATAAATCTACATATCCAAAGAAAGGAATGAGACATTATGAAAAAGAATGGGTATTTAAGAAGATTTCTGGCACTGTTTCTCGCTCTCGTGATGATCATGGCTGATTCATCTGTGACGACGTTTGCGGCGACGGTGGGAAGGGTGAAGCAGAAGAGTGCGGCCGCGGAAAGCAGCAGTCAGTGCAATGTTCAAATCAATGTTGCAGAAGAACTTGACGTGGAACAATTTTTGAATGATTACAAATATATAATGCTTGGAACGGAGACTCCCGACAAGTGGCCAGGGATTGGGGCAACATCATCAATTGAAAAAATAAGTACAACAGAAAATGTTGTACTGAATGATGTTGCAGAAGGTACAGAGAAGAAAATTTATTTTGTGCAAGGAAAAGAGAGCTGGCAGTGGGGAGCCTATAAAACTACTGGCGATACTTTTCAACAGGGTGAAAATAAATTTAAAATTTCTGTAAGTGAAACTGCAAGTGGTTTGACTGTAAATATAAATAAGGTAGAATTTATTTCTCGCAATGTTCAGATAGTAGCTGATGCAGATCTTGACTTTGCAGCATTTACAAATCAGTATAAGTATGTGATGCTTGGAAAGACCACTTCTTCTGGAGTTGAGGCGGTTTCTACTATTGAACAAATCGATAGCAACACAACAGACGTAGAGTTAAAAGTTGATAAAGATGAAAATGCAGATGATTTAAAACTGTATTTTATAAGGGATACTTATAATTTAAATAGTAATTTGACCAATGATTCAAAATTTAAACAAGGTAATGTAAATTATAAAATAGCAGTAACAACAGATAATAATAATTTCAACGTAAATATCGAAAAAGTGGTATTTCAGCCAGGACCTACAGTTGATTATAAATCCGTTTTAGGAAATTCATTACATTTTGGTATTGTGGCTAATGATTTTACTTGTAATGGAGATCTGGAAGCAAACCTTGCAGTAGGTACTTTGCATGGTTCTGGAAATATGAAGAGTAGTAAAAATTATGGCGGTAATGGAACTACTTTAATTGGTGCATATGTTGATTATGGTTGGTATATTTTTAAGAACTCTGAAGGTGGTCAGGGTGATTTAATCCTTTATACAACACCAGACGCTGCTAACAGATTTGGAAATGATATATGGAGTAAAGGTTTAGTAATTGATACAGAAACATATAGCCAAGAGGAAATTCAGAATATTGTTAGAAGTATGGTTGATGAGTCAAGAATGACTAGTAATAAACTAGCTTCTGATGCTCATACAAAAGGTTTAAAATATTCATCTGTTGCTGATGAAAATGGTGTGATTGATTTAACAACCTCTCCAGCTGGAACTTATTATATTGATTTTGAGATAGGAGAATATGCAAATTCTAATTTAAATCTTAAAATTACTGGAGATCAAAATATTGTATTAAACATACCAGACGAAACAGCCACATTGAAAACTTATCAACTTAATATCGATGGGAAGAATTGTAATATTGGTGGATACGCAAATGGTGGAATTGGTGAAAAGGCTTGCGAAAATATTATCTTCAATTTAAACAATGCAAGTTCTGTTATTTCTGAAACAATACATGGTGTAGTATTAGTACCAAATGGTTCTTTTGAAAATAAAGCTGTAGGTGCAGGTTGGATTGTTGCAGATTCTGTAACAAGTGGCGGTACAGAATGGCATTGTCTTTCAAGAGATATTCCTGTTGTGACTTCTTATGCAATAAAAGCTAAGAAGACTGTAAATGGCAAAGCCCCATCCGGTAACGAAGCAGGAAAATTTACATTTAAGTTGTATAAGATTGATGACAAGGGAAATGAAACGCTTGTTGATACAAAATCCAATGGAGATGGTGGACTCGTTTCATTTGATACATTTGGAAATATTACAGAGGCTGGAACTTATTGGTATAAGATAACAGAAGAGGGAACTGTTGCGGGTTATACTATTGATACAACTGTTTACTATGCAGAAGTTGTGGTAAATGCAACTCCTTCAAATGGAGTAATTATTAGCAAGAATGCAAAAGTTACTTATCATAAAGGGACTAAGACTGGAGATACAGCGACAGTTGCGACCTTTAATAATATTAAAAAAGAAGATGAAACATCTGCAAACATTAAGGTTAAGAAAACATTTACTAATGGTGCAGCAGATAAGAAGTTTAACTTTGTATTAACTCCAATTAACAATGCACCAATGCCAGAAGGTGCTGTAAATGGAAAGAAAACAATTAGTGTTGCTCAAAATGATGGTGTGAAGAATTTTGGAGAAATCAAATATACGACAGCAGGAACTTATAGATATGAGGTTGTTGAAGATTCTTCAGAGCAGGCAGCAGGAATTACATATGATAATCATAGATGGACTGTGACTGTAGCTGTGCCAGCTGACTTTAGTACACCTACAGTAACTTATAGTAGGGAGGATGGTATAACTAGTACTATAGGTGCTGAATTTACAAATAGTGAAGAAAACAAGGAAACGGAAATAACCTTGGAAGGAACCAAGAGCCTGAGCGGAAGAAATCTAAAGGCAGGAGAGTTCAAATTCGAGGTAAAAGACGAAGTCGGAACCGTAGTGGCAACCGGAACGAACGATGCAGCCGGAAAGATCGCATTCAGCAGGATCGGATACAAACTGTCCGACCTGAAGAAAGGGGACGGAAGCTATGCATCTGAGAAGACTTACAGTTATAAGGTAAGTGAGGTAAAGGGAAACGCCGGAGACGGAATCACTTATGATGACAAAGAGTATACTGTAAAGGTAAAAGTAAGCTATGACCAGGCAAGCGGAACGATGAAAGCGGAGTTGGCAGACAAGGACCAGAAACTTGCATTTGCAAACAGCTATGACACCGAGACTGGAATTGACCTGGAAGGAACCAAGAGCCTGGAAGGAAGAACCCTGAAGGATGGCGAGTTTACATTTGAAGTAAAAGGCAAGGCCGGAAAGGTAGTAGCAACCGGAAGCAACAAGTCAGACGGAAGCATCAGCTTTAATAATAAGCTGAATTATAAACTGTCCGACCTGGAAAAAGCGGACGGAAGCTATGAATCCGAGAAGACCTATGAGTACACCGTAAACGAGGTGATTCCGGAGGGAGCAACCGCTGAGAATAACTATACTGTAAATGGTGTAACATATGACAGCAAGACAGTTAACGTGAAAGTAACCGTAACCTACAACAAGGAGACCGGCGAGCTGAAAGCGGAACTGGCAAAGGACAGCGAAGCAATTGCATTCCAGAACAGCTATGACACAGAAACCAGCATCGGACTGGAAGGAACCAAGAGCCTGAGCGGAAGAACCCTGAAGGATGGCGAGTTTACATTTGAAGTAAAAGACAAGGCCGGAAAGGTAGTAGCAACCGGAAGCAACAAGTCAGACGGAAGCATCAGCTTTAATAATAAGCTGAATTATAAACTGTCCGACCTGGAAAAAGCGGACGGAAGCTATGAATCCGAGAAGACCTATGAGTACACCGTAAACGAGGTGATCCCGGAGGGAGCAACCGCTGAGAATAACTATACTGTAAATGGTGTAACTTACGATAACAGTATCTTTACTGTGAAAGTAATTGTAAGCTATGACCAGGCAACTGGAATAATGAGTGCAGCTTTTGCTGAGGATAGTCAGGAGCTTATATTCGACAATACCTACGACGCAAAGGGATCTCTGACATTGGAGGCAAGTAAGACTCTGAAGAACAAAGCTCTTGAAGCTGATGCCTTTAACTTCGTGCTGAAGGACAAGAACGGAGAGACTATTCAGACCGTTGCCAACGATGCAGATGGAAATGTAACATTCAGCCCGCTCAATTATACTCTTAAAGATGTTGGAACTCATGTTTACACAGTATCAGAAGTTCAGAGAGAGAATACCGAAGTTACTTATGATACTACTGAGTATACTGTTGAAGTAACTGTAGCAGATGCAGGAAACGGAAAACTGAAGGTAAGCAAGACGATCAAGAAAGGTGATTATACTGTTGATGCAATTGCTTTTGAAAACATTTATAAAGGAGTAATTGATATCAGCGGCTCTAAGACCTGGAATGATGCAGACAACCAGGACGGAATCAGACCAGCAAGTATCACTGTAAAACTTTTTGCAAATGGAACAGAAGCTGCAAGTCAGGTGGTAACTCCTGATGAGGCTGGAAACTGGAACTATGTCTTCAAGAACCTGCCGCAGTATGATGCAAAAGGAAAAATCACTTATACAGTAACTGAGAGTGCGGTAGCTGGTTATGAAACAAGCGTAAGCGGCTACAACATCACCAACACTCATAAACCAGCAACCCTCGACATCACCGGAACCAAAACCTGGAACGATTCCAACAACCAGGATGGCAAACGTCCAAAGAGCATCACCGTCAACCTTCTTGCAAATGGCATAATTACAGACACCAAGACCGTAACAGCTGACGATAACTGGACCTACAGCTTCACCGATCTGCCGAAATATGCAAATGGTCAGGAAATTACCTACACGGTAAGCGAGCTTACCGTACCTGGTTATACAACAACTATTGATGATAATTACAACATCACCAACAGCTACACCCCAGGTGAGACCAGCGCGTCTGTAACCAAGATCTGGGATGATGCTGACAACCAGGATGGCATTCGTCCAGAGAGCATTACCGTAGCTCTCCTTGCAAATGGAACGCCAACTAACAAAACTGTTACTCTTACTGCTGCGAACAACTGGACACAGACGATAACTGGTCTTCCGGAAAAAGCAGATGGAGAGTATATCACCTACACCTGGACCGAGGTTAATGTTCCAGAAGGCTACAGCTTGACAGGAACTTCCAAGAACGAAACGGTAACCACTCTGACCAACACTCATACTCCAGAGCTTACTTCCATCACCGGAACCAAGACCTGGAAAGATGCAGATAATCAGGATGGAAAACGTCCAGAGAGCATTACCGTAAACCTTTTTGCAGACGGAACTAAGCTTAAGAGCCAGAGTGTAAGTGCTGATGCAGACGGAAACTGGAGCTACAGCTTCACAGACCTTCCGAAATATGCAAACGGACAGGAAATCACTTACACCGTAACTGAGGATGCAGTCGATGGCTACACAACCGAGAGTGATGGCTATAATTTCATTAACACTCATCAGCCAGAGACCACCGAGATTACCGGAACCAAGACCTGGAACGATGCAAACAACCAGGATGGCAAGCGTCCGGAAAGCATCACTGTAATCCTTCTTGCAAATGGCACAGAGAAAACTCGCCAGGCCGTAACTGCAGACGAAGCAGGAAACTGGACTTACACCTTCAAAGATCTGCCGAAATATGCAAACGGCCAGGAAATCACCTACACCGTAGCTGAGGAGGAAGTAACTGATTACACTACAACCTACGATGGCAGCAACATCACCAACAGCTACACTCCAGGAAAGACCAGTGCAACAGTAACCAAGATCTGGAACGACGCTGAAAATCAGGATGGAAAACGTCCGGAGAGCATTACCGTAAGTCTTCTTGCAGACGGTAAAGAAACCGGAAAGACCGTTACCCTGAGCGTCGAGAACAATTGGAAACAGACTATATCTGACCTTCCGGAAAAAGCAGACGGAAAAGCAATCGAGTACACCTGGACAGAGGAAACTCTCCCAGAAGGTTACGAACTTACCGACAACAGCAAGAACGGAACTGTAACTACTCTGACTAACACCTACGCTCCAGAAACAACTTCCATCACCGTAACCAAGACCTGGGATGACGCAGACAATCAGGATGGCAAGCGTCCAGAGAGCATTATCGTCAACCTTCTTGCAAACGGAGAGATCGTAGCAAGCCAGACTGTAAAAGCAGACGAAGCAGGAAACTGGACCTACACCTTTAAAGACCTGCCGAAATATGCAAATGGCAAGGAAATTACCTACACCGTAACCGAGGAAGCCGTGGAAGGTTATGAAACAAGTGTAGACGGATTTAACATCACCAACACTTACACAACCGAGACAACTGAGGTGAAGGGCTCCAAGACCTGGAACGATGCCGACAATCAGGATGGCAAACGTCCGGAGAGCATCACTGTAAGACTTCTTGCAAACGGCGAGGAGAAGGACAGCCAGACCGTAACCGCAGACGAAAATGGAAACTGGACCTACAGCTTCGAAAAACTGCCGAAATATGAGGCTGGAAAAGAAATTCTATACACGGTAACCGAGGATGCAGTTGCAGATTACACAACTGAGATCACCGGCTACGATATCACCAACAGCTATGCGCCAGGAAAGACCAGCGTCACAGTTACCAAGGCATGGGCTGATAACGATGACCGCGGTGGTCACAGACCGAAGGAAATCAAGGTTCAGCTGAAAGCCGATGGAGAAAACAGCGGCGAGGAAATTACCCTGAATGCAGAGAACAACTGGACCTACACATGGTCTGACCTTGACCAGAAGAAAGCCGGTAAGGACATTGCCTATACCGTAGAAGAGACTGGAAAAGCAGTTGGTTACATTTCCACAGTAACCGGAAATGCAGAAGAAGGCTTTATCATTACCAACACCATTACCTCCGTGAAGATCAGCAAGGTAGACATCACCGACCAGAAAGAACTGGCAGGTGCTCATATCCAGGTGATCGACAAGGATGGAAATGTAGTAGAAGAGTGGGATTCCACATGGGAAGCTCACGAAGTAACTGGCCTGAAGCCTGGCGAAACCTATACCCTTCGCGAGACTGTAGCACCAGAGGGATATACTTTGACCAGCGATACCACCTTTACCCTGAAAGAGGATGGAACCGTTAACAAAGATACTACCACAACAACCATATCAGATAATGGAACCCTTCTGGTAGAAGACAGCAGAACTTCTGTAAAAGTAAGCAAAGTAGATATTTCCGATGGGAAAGAGCTGGAAGGTGCTCACATCCAGATCATTGACCAGGATGGAAACGTAGTAGACGAGTGGGATTCCACCAAGGAAGCTCATGTTACCGAGAAACTGAAAACCGGTAAGATTTACACTCTTCGTGAGACTGTAGCGCCAGACGGATATTTACTTACAAGCGACACTACTTTTGTTCTGAAAGAAGACGGAACAGTAGATGCAGAAAAAACAACAGCTGTTTCCAAGGATGGTGTTTTACTTGTACAGGATAAACTGGCAACCGCAGCATCTATTGCAGTGACCAAGAAACTTACCTATATTGGTGAAAATCTGGCAGCAAGAGATCAGACCTTCTATGTAGCCCTGTATTCTGATAAAGACTGCACTCAGAGAGTTTCTGATGTGAAAGCTCTTGTGTTCAAGAATGCAGATGCTTCCACCGTAGTATTCTCAGAGAATATTAAGGCAGGCAAGACATACTACATTGCAGAGTGTACACAGGATGGAACTTCTCAGACGATCGGCGCTCTTGCAGATGGAACCGTCTATGAAGCTGTATTTGGCAATGGTAACTCCACAACAGTAACCGAAGCCAATGGAACAACAACCGTTTCCTTTGAAAACGTGTTCAGCAGCTTCCCGCCAGATGGATTCTACAAACAGGGTCAGCTGACAATTACCAAGAAGGTTCTTGGTGCAGATGGAGGCACCAGAAACAGCAACGAGGTATTCTATGCAGGTATCTTTGATGATGCAGCTCATACACAGCTTTCCCAGCAGGTTGAGCAGAACATTATCAAGCTTGATATGGACGGTGGCTATGAAGTAAGTGAGATCATCAATGTTGGTCTTGCCCAGTCAGGAGCAAAGGTAACCCTGTATGTAACGGAAACTGATTCCAACGGAAAACCAATTGCAGGCTCCGAAGGCTTTGGATATAAAGTTACCGTAAGTGCAGATTCTGTTATATTTGATGAAACGAATATGACAGCAGAAGTTGTCATCACCAACCAGGAAGAAAGCACAGTAACAGAAACACCAACACCTACTCCTTCTTCCGATGGTGGAAATAGCGGTGGCTCCGAAAATCATTCCGGCGGCTACGGCGGTGGCAAATCACCGAAGACCGGAGATGATACCCCGATCGGAACTTATCTGATGCTTCTTCTTGCAGCTGCAATGCTTGCAGCCGAGACTGAAAGACGCCGCAGAAGAAACAAAAGACAGTAAAGCAAAACAAGGTTTCTGACCAGGTCGGAACCATAACAAAGCAAGTACAAATGAAGGCGGTCCGCACACAAAGCGGATCGCCTTTTTGCAGATTCACTTTAGTTTTCTGCTCAATTAAGGAAAACTACAGAACAGCCCTGTGGTTCTGGTTTTGCAAAAAAGTAAAAAAACTTTCCTGAAAAGTGGAAAAACATCCCGAAGAAAGAGTTGACGAAACAGCCCTACTGGTATAATGAAGTCAAATTAAAGGATATTACATTTGGGAATGACTTTATAGATTTCAGGAGGTTTCCATTATGAGAAAGAATACATTAAAAAAAGCAATGGCAGTTATGATTTCAGCGACAATGCTGGTGACAGGATATACAGTAGTTTCCGCAGAAGGATTTACAGATGCGGAGGCACTTGCAGAGATGGATGCTTTTACTACAGGTGATGAAGCTGTATATGTGGAAGAAGTTCAGCCGGAAGCTGCACAGACTGAGGAGGTTCAGCCAGAGCAGACTCAGACAGAGGTTCAGCCGGAGGTTGCACAGACCGAGGAAGTTCAGGCAGAAGAATCTCAGGATGAGTTCCAGACCGGGGAATCTGCTGAAGAAGCCGCTTTTGTTGATGGATTCACAGATAGCTCTGCAGAAGCTGATCCAGCTGAGTTTACCGATGGAACCGGTGAAGTTGGAGATGCAGTAGAAACTACCGTAGATTCCGATTTCCGTTTCGAGAACGAAGAAGTCATTATCACTGCAAAAGTGTTTGATGAGACAGCTCTTCCAGAAAACGCTGAAATGAACGCTGTAAAGCTTGAAGCTGGCAGTGAGAAATATGAAGAAGCAAAACAGGCTTCCATCAGAGACCTTGGAACAACAGAAGACGACGAGTACACTTTCTACGACGTAACCTTCATCGCAGATGGTGTTGAGATCGAAGTTCCAGACGAAGCAGTCGTAATTAATATGGAATTCAAAAATGTTGCATCAGAGGAAAACGAAACCCAGAGCGCCCTCCACATCCAGGAGACAGAAGCTGGCGTAGTTGCCCAGGACGTAACCGCACAGTCCGCAGACGGAACACTGAAATCCGTAGGATTTAACTTCTAAAATTCAATAACCGCAAGCAGATACAGGACTTTCTGAGAAATCGGAAAGTCCTTTTTGTATAATCAAAAATTCATCTATGCTGCTCCCGCCACGCCCGCGGTGAAACCCCATACACATTTTTAAAAGCCCGGGAGAAGTGGAGGGCGTTTTCGTAGCCTACGGCAGAGCCGATATCTCCTATAGATAATGTGGTCAGCTTCAGCAATTCCGCCGCTTTTGTCATGCGGTAATGAATGAGAAATTCCTGTGGAGAGTGTCCTGTGCTGGTGCGGAAAATTCGTCCCAGATAGCTTCTGTTAATACCGCATACAGCTGCCACATCCTCAATAGAAATATCATTCTGGAAGTTCTGTTCGATAAAATTTATCGCCTCTTTTATATAATAATCACTCATTTTACTGGTGGCGGCAGGCTGCGGTCTGGCAACAGATTGCGCAAGCAGATCCGCAAAAAGATAGAAATGTCCCATCAGATGAAAAGGAGATTGCTCTGAATTCTGAGAAATGTAAATCAGTTCATCCACCATCTTTTTTCGTGCCTCCCTGGAGTGGGCCATATAGACTGGCGCATCCTTGGAAAAGCCACAAACGTTGAGGATTTCTGTGGTACGCAGCCCGTCAAACTCCACCCAGACGTATTCCCATGGCACCTGAATATCTGCCACATAAGTGGTGATCTGTCCTGGAAAAATCATAAATCCCTGTCCGCTCCGAACCTGATAATTTACATTCTGCCCCTTGGAATTCGTGGCCATCAGGGTGCCTGTTCCGGAAAGAACATAGTGAAAAAGGTAGTGATTCCGCGTTGCCGGACCAAATAAATGTCCGGGAGTACACTTCTCATGTCCATATTGGTAAAGGCATAGATCAATGAAAGTTTCGCTCGGAAAAATGTGAAAGTTGTTATCCATATCCGGAATCCTCCTGTTACATTTGCTGACAATATATCATAATGCGATAATATATTTCATTATACCATAAAAAAACATCATAAAGGCATAAAATAAGAAAAATTAAGCTATTTAAGTGTTGATTTTGGTATGCTATACTTAACACATCATAGAAAAAGGAGGCCCCACTCATGGCAATCACCTTCAACGAAACAACCCGGATCTTTACCCTCACCACTGCCCACACTACCTATCAGATGCAGGCGGATGCTCAAGGGTACCTTTTGCACCTGTATTATGGTGCCAGAACTGCAGGAGAAATGGACTATCTTCTGAATTATGGAGACCGTGGCTTTTCTGGAAATCCGAATTCAGCAGGCAGCGACAGAACCTATTCTCTGGATGCATTGCCACAGGAATATCCATCACTTGGCACAGGAGATTTCCGAAATTATGCGTTAAATATAGAGAATGCAGATGGTTCCCAGTGCTGCAATCCGGTTTACATAACACATGAAATTGCGGCTGGAAAATACACTCTGAAAGGTCTTCCATTCGTCCGTGCAGAAGAAAATGAAGCGGAAACTTTGAAGATTATACTGGAAGATCCTGTTACAAAAGTAGAGCTTCATCTGCTCTACGGAGTACTGGAAAAAGAAGATATTATCACCAGAAGTGTGATAATTAAGAATGCTGGAAAAGCCCCTGTAACAGTAAAAAAAGCCCAGTCTGCATGCCTGGATTTCCTTCACGGAGACTATGATCTGATCAAATTTTATGGCAGACATGCTATGGAAAGAAACATGGAAAGAATGCCGGTTTCCCATGAAAGCACCCGAATTGGCAGCCGCCGTGGAACCTCCAGCCACCAGTATAATCCAGGGGTAATCCTTGCAGGAAAAAACACAAATGAAGACAGCGGAAGCTGCTACGGAATGCTGTTTGTATACAGTGGAAACTTCCTTGTAGAAGCAGAAAAGGACCAGTATGATCAGACCAGAATCCAGATGGGTCTGACTGATGAACTGTTTGCATATCCCCTGGAAGCCGGAGCTGAATTTATCGCGCCAGAGGTTATTTTATCCTACACAAACAAAGGTCTTTCCAGGCTTTCCCAGCAGTACCATCACTGCATTATGAATCATATCTGCCAGGGAAAATACGTCCATGCAAATCGTCCTGTCCTGATCAACAGCTGGGAAGCCGCATATTTTGATTTCACCGGAGACACCATCGTAGAGCTTGCAAAGGAGGCAAAAGCGCTTGGAATCGATATGGTGGTTATGGATGATGGATGGTTCGGAAAGCGAAATGACGACAATTCTTCTCTCGGCGACTGGTATGTGAACGAGGAAAAATTAGGCGGAACTCTGACAAAATTAATCGAAAGAGTAAACGCGGAAGGCGTGAAATTCGGTATCTGGATTGAGCCTGAAATGGTCAGTGAGGACAGTGATCTTTACAGGGAACATCCGGAATGGGCAATCACAATTCCAGGCCGCAAGCCTGTCCGTTCCAGAAACCAGCTGGTTCTTGATTTTTCCAGAAAAGAAGTACGTGATGAGATATTTAAACGCATTTGCGCAGTTCTGGATCAGGGGAATGTGGAGTACATTAAATGGGATATGAACCGCAGCCTGGCAGATATTTATGCACCAAACGTGACCTATGATTATGTTCTTGGGGTGTACGATTTCCTGGAAAAACTTACGAACCGTTATCCGGATATTCTTATTGAAGGCTGCAGCGGAGGCGGCGGAAGATTTGATGCCGGAATGTTGTATTATACGCCTCAGATCTGGTGCAGTGACAACACAGATGCTATTAATCGTACACGGATTCAATATGGAACCTCCTTCTTTTATCCGGTAGCAGCAATGGGTTCACATGTGTCAGCAGTGCCAAACCATCAGACCGGAAGAGTGACCAGTATGCATACAAGAGGCGTTGCAGCTATGTCTGGAACCTTTGGCTATGAACTGAATCCCGCACTTTTAAATGCAAAGGAAAAAGCAGAAATCCGTGCCCAGCTTGCCCAATACAGGGAGTATCAGGAATTGATCCGTGAAGGAGATTATTACCGTCTTTCCAATCCTTTCCAGGATAATTTTGCGGCCTGGATGGTGGTATCAGATGACAGATCCAAGGCACTGGTAAGTGTGATAAGACTTACAGCAGAAGCCAATCCGCCGGCAGCATACGTTACCTTAAAAGGAATGGAAGAGGATGCTTTTTATCGGGAAAAAACTACCGGAAAAGTATATCCGGGAGCTGCACTTATGGAGGCTGGAATACTGCTTCCTGCTGCGGTGAGCGAATATGAAGCATACCAGATAGAACTGGAGCGTGTTTGAAAAATCAATGATTATGTTTTCATAGTCGTTAAGTTAATTTTACCATTCTTTTGTGAAGAAAAAAGGAGAAAAGGTTTATAAACTGGAAAGATTGTTTTTTTATATATTCTGAGATATATTTGCAGTATTCGTAGACGGAACAGGGTGTGATTGCAATGGTTTCAATGATTCCTTTCGGGCTTCTTGCCGGGGTTGTGGGAGGACGGGAGGTTCGGATTACAGAGATTGATGAGAGTGGATTTTGTTTTCGGACAATAGAAGAAAATATCTCTGATTCAGAAGCTTTGAAGGTGTGCTTTTATGATATAAAGAATGGGTGTTATCGTGAATTGGAAATTCCAGAATACGATATACAAAGGTCTGATGTGGTGGACGCAGAACTCTCCGGATTTTGTGTGAAATATAAGGTGACGGTGAAGCAGAAAGCGTATGCAGAGGCGGTTCAGAGGCTTCTTTATCAGTATAATCACTACATTCATCTGAAGCTGGAAGAGGACGACAGCGCGTTGGCGAAAAGCCTGACAGGGTATCCGGGGGAACTGGATGAGGTCAAGTGTGACAGTCTGGAAGAGCAGGTGGGAATATGGCGGAGAGAGCTTACGCCAGAGGTATTGGAGTCCGCTTATAATGGGAAACGTATAGATTTAACTGATAATTGTTCTCAGTGCGGAACTGGCTTTAAGCCTGGGTATAAGTGCCAGGTACCGCCTGAATCAGGTGTTACGGAGCTGGCGCTGGAGATAGATCGCCCGGAATTGTATCAGGAATATTTGAATAGTTCCCTGACAGAGTTTTCCAAAAAGTATGCCGGAAAATGTATCGGTATCTGCGGCAGCATTATTCTGGAACATAGAGTACCGGATCACCTTTATATTGGAAATCAGTTCTGTCATCTTCTGTTTCCGGAACGTAAATTGTTGTTTGAAATAATAGAAAAAGCAGCGGCAGAACAGGTGAAAATCACACTTGTTTTTTCTTATATCCGGGAATATATGCTGGATTATATAACAGAATTGCTTGATGAAATTAACTGGTGGTGTGAAGAAAAAGGGCAGGCTGTAGAGATTGTTGTAAATGACTGGGGAATGGCCTCTTTAGTAAAAAAAGGCAGAAGGAATCTGATTCCCAGCCTTGGAATTTTGTTAAATAAACGCAGAAAAGACCCTCGGATTTCGTTCAAAAAAGGAGAACAGAAATGGTTTGAGAGGAACAGCCTGAATGCTGGATTTTACCGTGATTTTCTGGAAAGAGAATATGGAATCCAACGCTTTGAATGGGAATCCTGCGGTTACGAACAGCAGATTCCACCTGGAAAAAACAGCTTGCATATTCCGTTCTATCAGACCAATACATCACAGTATTGTCCTCTTGGTGCAGTATGTGAAACAGGCGAGAGAGGACGACAAAAGCTTGCAAAAAAATGCCCGGGATATTGTACGGAATATGCACTTTTGTATCCGGAACATTTGCATATGATAGGGCGGTATAATTCGTTGTTTGGGATTGATATGAGGATATTGAAAGAGGAAGAAATACTGAAGAATTATATCCAAAACGGTGTGGACCGGGTTGTAATAAGAGCATGGTAATGCCGCCGGCAGGTGACATACCCGTGTTGAGGCAGAAGCGATATTTTATTCAGGATGAAGTACATGGCTGCTCAAGGCTGGAATTTATGGAGATAAGTGATGAAAATAGTAGCAGGATTAGGCTCGATAGATGAATATATAAAGTTCGCGGAGGCTGGTGCAGATGAATTTTTCTGTGGTTATGTTCCTTATTCCTGGTCCCAAAAATACGGAACGGTACTGCCCTTAAACCGCAGGGAAGTACTTTGTTATAACGTACAGCTTGGCGCATTCAGTGAGCTGGAAATCCTGTCTGGGATGATGAAAAAGTACGAAAAACCAGTCCATCTTACCTTCAATTCCCTGTATTATATCCCGGAACAATATCCAGAAATTGCCGGGATTATAAGCCAGTGTATAAAAATCGGTTTTCACAGTTATATTATTGCAGACCCGGCGTTGATGGTATATTTACGTGAAAATGGCATAAACTGCGAAATCCATCTCAGTGGAGAATGTGGAGAAATTAACAGCCAGATGGTGGCTTCATTGGCAAAAATGAGATTGAAACGTGTGATTTTTCACAGGAAAAATACATTCGAAGATATGAAAGCGGTTGTTGATAAATGTGGAAAAAAGGATGGAACAGAAGGAGTTCCGGAATTTGAGGCCTTTGTATTGAATGAAATGTGCCAGTTTACAGGTGCATTTTGTAATTCTTTGCATTGCGATGAGATGGGGTATCTTTGTAAAGTGCCCTATCAGATCGGAACCTTAAAAACAGGGAATGCCGGTTCTGAAATCTTCAATCAGGAAATAAACGGAGGGCATTTGCTGCCAGACGGCTTTGTTCCTGATGATTTTCACAGTTTACATGATTTTTCCTATGATTCTGCGGGTTATCTTTGCGGTGAAACTGGCTGTGGTCTATGTGCACTTTATCAGTTAAAGCAAGCCGGAATTACGCACTTGAAGCTGGTTGGCCGTGGAAATTATACGGATTACATGGAAAAAGATATTCGAAATCTTCGAATGGCGTTGAATATATTGAGAGAATCCGTTGACGAAATGGAATTCCGGCGAAAATTGAAATTGCAGATTTTTCCCAGAGGGTGCAGCAGGAATTGCTATTACCGGTAATCAGGCAGCGCAGGCTCCGGAGTGTGTCTGAAAAATCATTCCCACAAATTGTGGTGCACATCTTGCAGAAAGCCTTTTTCAGACACGCTCTGGATTCGGTGCTGCCTTGAAAAATTTATCTGGTTGTTTTTTTATCCGATGGGCTCGAAATCTGCAGCTCCATGTTTGCACAGCGGGCAGATGAAGTCATCCGGGAGCTCGTCACCTTCGTAGATGTAGCCGCATACTTTGCAGACGAAGCCTTTTTTGCCATCGGTTTCTGGCTTCGGTTTTACATTTTTCTGATAGTAGGTGTAAGTCATGGTGTCAAGATCGTTCATGACGCGGGCTTCGGTGACGCTGCAGATGAACATTCCATGGGTACCAAGGTCTACATATTGTTCAACCTTCAGAGACATAAATGCATTAATATATTTGTCCAGGAATACCAGTCCATTATCGGAACGGTAGACCTTCTGACCTGCAAATTTATCTACGCTGCGTCCGGTCTGGAAACCAAACTGCTGGAATACAGAGAACGGTGCATCTACAGACAGGCAGTTTACGTTGAGAACTCCGGTCTGTTTGATCACATGGTGGGAGTAATTTGCCTTATTGATATTTACCGCAATACGGTTTGGAGTATCAGTGAGCTGGGTCACAGTGTTGACGATCAGTCCGTTGTCTTTTTTGCCGTCATTGGAGGTAACTACATAAAGACCGTATCCGATTCTGAAAAGGGCTGTCATGTCATTTTTGTTTGCCAGCTCATCATTCTGGGCAATGTATTCTTTGCAAAGTTCGCTTGCCATAGCTTCCAGCTGATCCTTGTTTTCCTGGTTTACTGCGGAAAGCACTTTTACAGTAGTGTCCAGCCAGTTGATCTTCTTGCAGCCAGAAAGCATTTCTTTCATAATTTTTGCTGCCAGAGGTGCCCAGGAACCATTTTCGATGATGCCCACGGTGCGGTTCTGGAAGTTGTGCTCGGTCAGACGGGTGATATAGTCGTGCATGAACGGATAAATGCTTGCATTATAGGTTGTGGTAGCAAGAACCAGCTTACTGTAGCGGAATGCGTCGGACAGAGCCTGTGACATGTCATCTCTTGCAAGATCATATACAACAACTTTGGGACATCCCTTGCTGCGAAGTTTGTCAGCCAGCAGCTCTACAGCCACTTTTGTATGACCGTATACAGATGTGTAGGCGATGACAATTCCTTCTGTCTCTGGTGTGTAAGAGGACCATGTATCGTAAAGACCAATGTAATGTCCAAGGTTTTCTGTAAGAACAGGTCCGTGAAGAGGGCAAATGATCTGGATATCCAGGCCTGCGGCAACTTTCAGTAATTTCTGAACCTGTGGTCCGTATTTTCCAACGATGCCAATAAAGTATCTGCGAGCTTCATCGTCCCAATCTTCTTCTACATCCAGTGCGCCGAATTTTCCGAAGCCATCTGCAGAGAAAAGTACTTTATCGGTGCTGTCATAGGTTACCATAACTTCCGGCCAGTGCACCATGGGAGCGAAAACAAAGGTCAGGTTGTGGTTTCCAAGGTTGAGGGTGCCGCCATTTGTAACCTCCAGCTTCTGTCCTTCCAGGTCGAGACCGAAGAAGTTCTGGATCATAGTGAAGGTTTTCGCGTTGGCTACGATGGTGGTTTCCGGATAAACCTTCAGGAAGTTTGCCACATTTGCTGCGTGGTCCGGCTCCATGTGCTGTACAATCAGGTAGTCCGGTTTGCGGCCTTCCAGAATGCGGTCCAGATTATCCAGCCATTCGTGAGTGAAATTTGCATCTACAGTATCCATGACTGCGATTTTTTCATCCAGGATCACATAGGAATTATATGCCATACCGTTCGGTACTTTGTACTGACCTTCGAAAAGGTCTATCTGATGGTCGTTTACGCCTGCGTAGCGGATGGTGTCTGTAATTTTCATAGAGGTTCGTCTCCTTTTTATGAGATATTGTTATTGATGTAATTGTTTGTGATTTTTGAGGGAACTATGTATTTTTTACTGCTTTGTTATTTCTTTAACATGGCTTTAGTATAACCAAATTTTGAAATAAAGTCTGTTGCAAATACAACAAAATGGTGTAAGATATAAGAAATTATTTTTTGAACATGTTCTGGATAAATTGATAGAAAGGGATTGTAGAAATGACACCAGTGACACTTTTTTCATACATAACTCCTGAAGAACAGGAACGTATGCGCATCTGTTTCGATATGCATGAAGCAGTCTATCGGAATAATGAGACTGTGATGGAATATTCCAGTTCCATGAAAAAAATAGGTTTGATCCTGGAAGGTCAGGCAGTTCTTTATTGCATTGATGAAGATGGAAATCAATATATGATAGATAACCTGAAAAAGGATAGTGTTTTCGGCGAACCATTCCTTTTACCTGAAGAATCCCAGCACTATTACGTCTGTGCAAAATCCGAAACAAAAGTGCTTTTTATCGCCTATGAACATGTTATTAAACGCTGCGAAAATGCCTGTAAATTCCACAGCCAGCTGGTAAGCAACCTGCTTCAGATGATTGCCCTGCGCGCCAGCCAGCAGGCCAGTCGGATTTATGTGCTGTCAAGAAACAGCATCCGAAAGAAGATCATGACCTATTTAAATTCCATTGCCGCAGAAAAACAGACGAAAACTGTTATTTTGCCCATGTCCTACACCACTCTTGCCGAATACCTCAGTGTAGACCGCAGTGCCATGATGCGGGAGCTGAAGAACCTGGCTGATGAGGGGATTATAGAACGGGATGGGAAGAAATTGCGGATTTTGGAAAGCAAATCATCTTAAAACGGGGGATGAATTGCTGCGTGTTGTATAGCTGAGGAGTGGCAAGCTGCGTGTTGACAATAATCTGGTAAATTAATAATATAAACACATAATGTATGTATTGAGGGGAGAGAAAGTATGACAGACCTGATATCAGTAATGATTGTAGATGATGAAAAACTCATGCTGGAAGATCTGAGTACGATGATTGATTGGGAAGCATATGGTTACCAGATAATTGCAACAGCCTTTAATGGGAAGCAGGCGTTAAGAAAATACAGGGAATATCATCCACAGGTGATTTTTACAGATATTCGCATGCCCTTTATGGATGGTATAGAGATGATATCTGAAATACGCAAAACAGATGAAAAAGTGAGCATTGTCCTGCTGACTGCATACGAAGATTTCAGTTATGCCAAAGCAGCTATTCGCCTTGGAATCACTGAATATGTAATAAAAAGTGAGATTACAGAGAACTCACTGTCTGAGCTTTTGAATCGTTTGAAAGCAAATATCATAAAAGCTGGAAAGCGGGAACGCTACATAACAGACAGAATGTTGGAGCAATTTTTTCTGTCTGAGGAAATGACAGAAAGTGCAGATATTGAACAGATTTTAAAAAGACCGGAACATATTATCATGGTGGAGCAGGATCTTCCGATAAGTTTGAGTGGGGAAGCCGTTCCAGAAGAAATCGTTGTACATCGTTCAAAATTCGTGGAAATTCTGACAAATGAGAAAATAACTGGATGGGATTTGGATGTGATTACAGCGATACCGGGCAGAAAGATGGTAATCGCGCTGAGTTCCACGGAAAGCTCATATGGAAGCTATGAGCAGGAATTATATAAGCTTGCTCGTAAATTCCAGAAAAAACTGCAGGAAGAGACTAACTCAAGTTTTACTCTTTATATTGTGCAGGGTAGAATCAGTCTTTATGAATTTAAGCGGTTTTATGACGAGAACAAGAATGTATTTCTGGAAAAGTATCTGGAAGGAGTGGGAGAAATCCGTAAATTAGACTGCTCTCAGGTACAGGAACTGGGAAAAGAGCAGATTGTTGTCAGCTCGAAGAAAAATCTTTCCATGGAGAATATGCTGAAAGAGCCGGATTCCCAGATTCGTATTCAGATGCTCCATGAAATTCTGAGCATTGCTAGAACGGACGGAGTAGAGCAATTTATAAACGCAGCGCAGGCTGGTTATACAGCACTGAAACATGCTTATGAAAAAATAGAGACTGGAAAAGAAGTTCCCCGGATTGCTTCCTGTTGGAAAGAATGGCTGGATGCAGCTAGAATTACTGCCTGGTTGGAAAAACAGGTGAACCATTACCATGAATATATGACCAGAGAAGTGAATGGTTATTCCCGGGTAATTTCCGATGCTGTGGAATATATCTGCAGATCTTTCCGGAATCCAGATTTGTCACTTAACGATGTAGCTGCCTATGTACACTTAAGCCCTGGATATCTGAGTGGAGAGTTCAAAAGGGAAACTGGTGTCACCTTGAAAAGCTATCTGACAGACATAAGAATTGAGGCTGCCAAGAAGATGATGGAAGATGGAAACTATAAGATATATGAGATATGCTCTGCTGTAGGTTACAATTCAAGCCAGTATTTCAGTCAGGCTTTTTACAAAAAAACCGGTATGTTCCCAACGGAATATTCCAAAAAAGGGGGAAGAAAAAACGAAAAATAAATGTAAAACATCTTTCAGAAAACGTTTGATGGTGAGTATACTTACTGGCGGACTGATTTCTTTTATCATAGCCATCGGAATTTCCTTTGGCTTTTTCTTTCCTGTATTTAAGGAAAATGAAGTGCAGATATCTGAGAATACCACTGCTTCTTTGCTGCAGCACGTAGAAAATACATTGTCGCTTGTAGAAAATTACATGGAAAATGTTGCAGCAACTGTGGAACAGAACAATGATATTCAGACATATTTAAGAAATCCGGATACGAAGAATAAGACAAGGGCATCGGTTAGACTGAACAATCTTACAAGTTATATGGGCATGATCCGTGGAATAGCTATTATCGGTCAAAATGCTCCTGCTATTGATTCGCTGACCAATATTGTTCAGGAAGATCTGAATGTGCTGGATTCGGAGAATTTTTCTAATATGATGAGCACTGGTTTCGGTCGTTCCTATTCTCCTGTGTACCAGGTTACCGTAGGTTCCAATTCTTATTGCACAGTGGCATATGCCAGAAACTATTACCTGAATAACCAGTGGTGCACGATTATCATGTTTGTAAATCTGAATAATACTTTGAAAGACATACGCGGCCTGGCGGGAAGCAGCCTGGATGCATGGTATCTGGTTGACAGTACAGGAAATACTTTTTATGAATATGGTTCGGAAGAAGACATTGTAGACGCCCGGGAGGCGTTGGTGCAGAATGACGACAAGAAGAATGACAGCAAAAATAAGCGGAAAGCTTTGACTGGCGATATTGTTTTCCACGACAAATCTGCTACTTGTGGGTACGAAGTGGTTTCTATTGTGAATAAAGAATCTATTTGGATGGTGCTTTTTCCATATATTGCAGGTCTTTTTGGAACTCTTGCTATTTTTCTGCTCCTGGTATTGTTTATGAACTATAGAAATATAAATACATTAATAAACCCTGTTCTGGTCCTGTCTCAACACATGCTTATGGCGGCGAAAGGAAATCTGGACTGCAAAGTGGAGTCTGACAGGGAAGATGAGATTGGTCAGCTGGAATCCTCTTTTAATAAAATGATTGATGATTTGAAACACAGCATAGAAGTAATTGGGGAAAAAGAAGCAAAAGAGCAGCAAATCAGGTTCAGCCTTCTGGTAAGCCAGATCGATCCTCATTTTATCTACAATACCATTAACAGCATTAATTATCTTGCGCGAAAAAAACGCTGCGAAGATATTGTAAAAGTAAATTCAGCGTTGATTGCGATACTGAAAGACCGCCTGCGCGTAAATGATATCCAGATTACAGATTCCGTTGCAAACGAGATGAAAATCGTAAATCAGTACATCGTTATAGAGAAATTTATGTATGATGGGAATCTGGAAGTAGAATGGGATATTGCGCCGGAACTGATGGAAGAGCAGATTCCTAAGAATATGATTCAGCCGTTGGTGGAGAACTCTTTGTTCCATGGATTGATTGATGAGGAAAGTGGAGAATTTTGTGGCAAAATCATAATCACCGTTTTCAGGAATGAGGAGAAAAATCTTGTTTTGTCCGTGGAAGACAATGGAGGAGGAATGGATGCGGAAAAACTGGATGAGATCAATAGTATGAAATTTAATCCTGAGGACAGGGGAAAGAAGATTGGCTTGTCAAATATAAGGGGAAGACTTTATTATCTATATGGAAATACGAACTGCATGAAAATTGAAAGTGAAATGGGAAAAGGAACTAAGATTCTGATAGAGTTTGGTGAGAATTAAAGACTGTTTAAAAATGCTGGAGAAAATCAGAAACGATGCTGTTGTACATGGCGTTAATAAGCTGTGTGCAACAGCGTTTTTTGTGCAAAAGAATAAATGAAAATGAAAAAATAGAATAAAAAACAATAAAAAAGACGGAAAATCTAACAAAATATGAAAAAAATCATCTTTATTGCACAAAAACTACGGATTATAATAATGCCAGAAATCAAGGGAACACAAAGAATTGCAAGATATGCGGGGTGAAGACATGGCTGAGCAGGAAAAATATTTGTTCCGGGCAGAAAAGATATGCAAATCATTTGGAACAGTACATGCATTGAAAGAGTTTGATATCACCATAAAGGCCGGAGAAATCAGAGGTCTGGTTGGTGAAAACGGATCTGGAAAATCAACTTTTTCATCAATTGTAGCCGGAATTCAAAAATATGACAGTGGAAAAATGTATCTGGACGGACAACCATATGAACCGACAGGAACCGTGGATGCAATTAATCACGGAGTTAGTATGGTGGTGCAGGAGCAGGGCACAATTTCCAAAATATCAGTAGCCGCAAATATCTTTTTTGGTAAAGAAGAGAAGTTTGCAAAAGGCGGCGTACTTAATGTCAAAGAGATGAATCGGGAAGCTGCCAAGGCACTTCAGAATATTTACGTAGATAATATTAAGCCGGAAATGTTGATCGATCAGCTTTCTTTCGAAGACCGAAAGCTGGTGGAACTGGCAAGAGCCTTATATACATCTCCGAAAATCTGGATCATTGATGAGACAACGACTGCATTATCCGTTGCAGGACGTGAGCTGCTTTACAAATTGATGAAAGAGAAAAGAGACGAGGGAAAAGCTATTTTGTTTATTTCCCATGATATTGAAGAAATCATGGATAAATGTGATTCTCTTACTGTATTGCGAGATGGCTTATTTATAGCAAATTTACAGAAAGAAGAATTTAATGCAGACAAAATCAGACAGCTGCTTATCGGAAGAGAGTTATCAGGACATTATTACAGAGATGACACAGGAGTGGAGATAAGCAAACAGGTTGTATTGGAAGCCAAAAACGTAATTGCAGGATCTGTACAAAACCTGACAATCCAGTTACATAAAGGAGAAATTCTTGGGGTTGGAGGTTTGAGCGATTGTGGAATGCACGATGTAGGAAAGGTTCTGTTTGGACTTTTGAAGCCGGAGACCGGAGAAGTCCTGAAAGATCAGAAAGAACCTGTAAAAAGTGCTTCCTGGGCTGTCAGACATGGAATTGGTTATGTATCCAAGAACAGAGATCAGGAATCTTTAATGCTTATCAGTAGTATTGCAGATAATATCTGTCTTCCATCGCTGAAAGACCTTACACCTTTTGGCCCGATTTCCGATAGAAAACAGAAACAGCTGGCAGAGAAGTGGTCAGAGAGAATGGAAGTAAAAGCAGATTCTGTAAAAGTATTCTGCAACACCTTAAGCGGTGGAAATAAACAAAAAGTAGTTCTGGCGAAATGGCTGGGAAAAGGTTCAGATATCATGATTCTTGACTGTCCGACCAGAGGAATTGATGTAGGAACAAAAGCTGCAATTTATCAGCTGATTATGCAGATGAAGGAAGAAGGAAAATCGATTCTGCTGATTTCTGAGGAACTGCAGGAGCTGATCGGTATGTCAGACCGAATTGTTCTTCTAAGAGACGGAGCTGTTTCAGGTGAATTTCTTCGAAATGAAGGTCTGACAGAAGCGAAGTTAATACAGAAAATGATTTAAGGGGTGAGCAGGATGGAAAACAGCAAAGCGTCAGAGACTCCAAAAACAAACATAAAAGAATTGTTGGTAAACAATTTCGCATTCCTGGGTCTGATATTAGTTCTTGTATTATTTGAGATACTGACAGGCGGAAAACTTTTGGGACAGCGAAACCTGATGAACATTTTTAATAACTTTTTCAGCATTGCCTTATGTTCCATGATGTATACTTTTGTTATGGCTCTTGGTGAACTGGATCTTTCTGTGGGAGCTATTGTGGGATTTTCCGCAGCAATGGGAGCTTTTTCCGCAACCATCAGCCCAGCACTGATTTTACCGGTGGCACTTCTTACCGGAACCGGAATCGGACTGCTAAGCGGTTTCGCCACAGCTTATCTGAGAGTGGAATCTTTCATTGGAACATTGGCGATTTCCTTTATTTTCAGGGGACTGACAACGTATTTCCTTAATGGCTCCGTGGGAATCCCGATTTCCATGCGAGTGTTTGATGAAGACTGGGTAAAGATTCTTACAATGATAATTGTTCTTGTTGTATCAGGAACATTGTTTCAGAAATGTGCATTCGGAAAGAACTGCCGGGCGGTTGGAGCTTCCAGGGAAGCGGCAAGACAATCTGGAGTTAATGTGGAAAAAACAAGGATGCTTTCCTTTATGCTAGTTGGTCTGATTTGTGGTCTGGTTGGATTTTTTACTTTGGTAAGAGCCTGCACAGCTTCATCGAAAACTGGAAATGCATTTGAGTTTGATGTACTTCTGGCCGTATTGTTTGGTGGAATGCCTCTCTCCGGCGGCTGGAATGTAAAGTTCCGTGCAGCAATTATTGGAAGTGTGGCAATGGCATTGTTAAAGAGTGGAATGTCCCTTGTGGGAATTGACGGATTGACACAACAGGTGGTACAGGGAATTCTTCTTGTGGTAGTAGTAGCAATTTCTTTTGACCGCAGAAGTGCGGCGGTAATCAAGTAAGCAGATTTTGAACTTGTAACTATGAGCATTTGCTCAAAAAATAAAAACTATATAATTTTCAAGGAGGAAAGAAACATGAAATTAAGAAGACTTATGGCAATCGGGATGACAGTAGCACTGACCGCAACAATGTTCTCTGGCGTGAGCGTATATGCAGAGAACTCCGATCCGGAACCGTTCAAAATCGGATTTCCGTGGGATACTGCAAATACAGACCCAACCTGGATTTCCATTTACAACAACGTAAAAGCTGCGGTAGAATCAGCAGGTGGCGAGCTGGTAAACGTAGTAACTGATAACTCCGCAGACGGACTGATCGATAATATCAGTGAGCTGATCAGCCGTGATGTTGATGGTATTCTTTTCATGCCGGCTTCTGATTCCATGCTTCCTGCAGTTGATGCAATGTGTGCAGATGCTGGTGTTTACTGGGGCACAATGTTCCGTACGATCAGCGATGACGACATCCGCGAAGCTATGTATGATTCTGAATGGTTCGCTGGCGGCTGCAATGAGGATGATGAGACTTGCGCTTCTAACATTGTAAAATCAATGGCAGACATGGGTGTGACAGATTTAGGTGTTATCAATATTGCAAAAGGTGATACTTCTTCCGATCTTCGTGATAAAGGTGCTGCTGAAGGTGCAGAAGAAGCTGGCGTAAATATTTTGAACACAACTTATGATATTACTGTAACAACAGATATGACAAAGACTATTGAGAGTTATATTGCAGCATATCCGGAAATGAATGGTATTCTGGTACTTGGAACATACTGCGGCGGTGCAATTCCTACAATTGAAAAAGCCCTTGCAGACCATGGTAAAGCTGGCGATATCAAAGTCGGACGTATTGATTTCGAGACAACTCTTGGCGATTACCTGAAAGAGGGTACTTTCCATGTATCTTACGGTGGACAGCAGCAGATTGACCCGCTTGTATCTGCAGTTATCCTTGTAAACAAAGTTATTGGTACTCCGATCGTTGAAGATGGACCTACAAACATTATTACACCTTACCTTGAACTTACAACAGCAGATGAAGCTGATCAGTTCAACGAGTATTTCCTTGGCGACGAGCCGGTTTACACATCAGACGAAATTAAAGAAAAAATGATCAAATTCTACAATGCTGATATTGATATGGACTACATGAATGATCTGATTTCTACCTTCTCTATTGCTGATGTAGTTGAGCGTCACAGCAAATAAGCAGTTGTAAATGCAATTGCAAAATAAGGAGATGAAATTTATATGAAACGATTTTTGATAAATACACTGAAAGTAATCATGCTGCCTGTAATCGTTTATCTGATCTTCTTGGTTATTTGCTTTGAAAGGTTCAGTAACTGGAATTGTATTTATACAATTTTTATTCAGACAATTATACCTACTATCACAGCATATGCCATTGCTTATGGTAATATCTGTGGAGTATTCGATTTCACCATTGGCTCACGTCTGGTCATCAGCGGTGTTATCGGCGGTCTTCTTGCAGCCCAGTATGGGTTTGCAGGAATGATCCTTGGTGCAATTATCAGTGCCATTGTTGTCGGTATTATTACAGGTGTTTTGAACTGGTGGTTAAAAATTCCGTCACTTGTATTGACAATGGGTCTGGCAATGGTGTTTGAAATCATTGGTTCAAAACTTGCAGGACATTACGGATTTGTACAAATTGATAATAAATATGCAATTTTTGGTTCTTCTCCAAATATTGTTATTATCTTCCTGCTATCAGCTGTTTTGTTTTACTTTGTATTTAATCATACTGTATTCAGTTTCCATATGAGAGCTGTAGGAAGTAATGAAGCCGTTGCGAAAAACTCCGGTATCAAAACAGATCTGGTAAAATGCAAATCATTCGTATATGGAAGTGTATTTATCGGAATCGCTGCAATTCTTACACTAAGTCAGTCTGGCTCTGTTGGGGCACAGACGAGTCTTGGAAGTGTAACAATTATGTTTAAACCGTTGATCAGCGTTCTGTTGGCATTGGTATTACAGCGGATCTGTGATCTGACGATTGGAATATTTATCGCACAGTTTACATTAAATATTATTTTTATCGGTTTGATCGCAGTAGGGCTTCCGGATACATTCCAGAATGTTGTACTTGGATTCTTCCTTCTGGTTGTAATGATTTTGTTTGAGAATTCAGGAAGAATAGAAGAACTCAAGGAAAAAAGAGCAGCCAGACAAAAGGCTATGAGTGCTTCATAAATGCTTGGAAAGGAGTCATAAAAAATGAAATATCCAGTTATAACACCAGAGGAGCGCAGACAGCGTCTGGAACCTCCCCGAAAAAAAATCCACGTTGTCATTGATTCAGATACATATAATGAAGTTGATGATCAGTTTGCAATTTCATATGCAATGCTTTCACCAGAAAAAATACAGATGGAAGCAATCTATGCAGCCCCTTTTTCCTCAGATTTCTTTGCTCGGTTGATGCAGACCGATGGTGTGGCAATTCCTATGACCGGAAATCTTAAGGAAGGTCTTGAATTGAGTTACCAGGAAATCCTGAAGCTGTTAGGTCTTCTTGGAAGAGAGGATTTTAAAGACAGAGTATTCCGCGGATCTGAGAGGTACATGACGGTGAAAGATCAGCCCGTGGACAGTGATGCTGCCAGGGATCTGGTAAAAAGAGTTCATGAATGTGAAGATGTACTTTATGTCATTGCAATTGGCGAGATTACAAACGTTGCTTCCGCTATTTTGATGGATCCCGAAATCATCAAGAAAATGGTTGTTGTATGGTTGTCTGGACAGCCGTTGTACTGGCCGCATGCAATTGAGTTTAACCTTGGACAGGACGTGCTGGCTTCTCAGGTAATTCTGGATAGCGGCGTTCCGCTGGTGCTAGTACCGTGTATGTCTGTTGCTTCTTATCTTTCTGTTACCGGTCCAGAGCTGGAATATCATATTAAAGATAAAAGTAAAGTGGGAACATACCTTTGCGAGACTGTTACAAGCCAGATGTCACAGGAAATGGCACAGAACTGGCTGGATCTTTTCCATCAGACATATTGTGCAGGGCTGGATGATTATGGCGATGAGGGTGCACCGAAGACAGATTCCATGCTTTCGCCTTCAAGGATTATCTGGGATATATCTACAGTAGGTTATGTAGTGAATCCAAACTGGTGTCCATCCACTTTGGTTCCAACGCCGCGTCTGACCCAGGATTTAAAATGGGAGCAGGATGAAACAAGACATGAGATGCGACTGGTTCGGTTTATTTATCGTGATGCACTTCTGGGAGATATGTTCAGTAAACTGCAGAAGGCTCCGAAGTAATAAGATGTGTCTGCGGCTGTAGATATTACTATGAATAAAAGAATGCGGCTTAATCGTGAAAATGGATTGAGCCGCTTTTTCTTTTGGTGACAACGATGAAATTCTGATTGACGTAGGGATAGTTTTACAACATAATATAGACATAAATATTGTTCAGATGAAATTTGTACAGTAAAACGAAATAAGCAATGAAAAACGGAGGGATTTTTACATGAAAGTACTAAATTACGGTTCATTAAACGTAGACTACGTGTATTCCGTAGATCACATCATTGTAGGCGGTGAAACCCAGCATTCTTCCAAGCTGGAAGTTTTCAGCGGGGGAAAAGGACTGAACCAGTCTATTGCACTGGCGAAGGCTGGGGTGCCGGTTTATCATGCGGGAATCGTGGGAACAGATGGAGATATTCTGTTAGAGGCTTGTAAGGAAGCTGGTGTAAACACCAAATATATCCGCAGACTTCCGGTAAAGGGTGGTCATACCATGATCCAGGTGGACAAAAATGCCCAGAACTGCATCATTTTATACGGTGGAACCAACCAGATGCAGACAAAGGAATTTGTAGATGAAGTTCTTGCTGATTTTGGAGAAGGAGACTATCTGATTCTGCAGAATGAGATCAATATGCTGGACTACATTATTGACCAGGCTTATGAGAAAAAGATGAAGATCGTTATGAATCCGTCACCTTTTGATGACAAGCTGAGCACCTGCGATCTCAGTAAGGTTTATCTGTTTCTCGTAAACGAAATTGAAGGTGAACAGATTACTGGCTGCAAGGATAAAGATCAGATCCTGGATGCCATGGCTGCGAAATTTCCTAATGCACGTTTCGTGCTTACACTTGGAAGTGACGGCGCTGTTTATTATGATGGAAAAGAAAAAGTTTTCCAGGATATTTTCAAGGTAAAAGCTGTGGATACCACAGCGGCTGGTGATACATTTACAGGATATTTCATTGCTGCAGTTATCGAGGGCAGATCCATCCAGGAGGCGCTGAGAATGGCTGCAAAGGCCTCCTCCATTGCTGTTTCAAGACCAGGCGCTACACCGTCCATTCCGAGAGCGGATGAAGTGAAGAAAGAGCTGGGAATGTTGTAAATTATGAGCAACATTGCCAGTGAACAGTAACGACATATTCCATAATTTATGCGAGGCAGTCGCCAAAGTCCATGCTTGCATGAGAACTTAGCGGCTGTCTTGTTTTTTTTGTAAGTAATAAACCTAATTACACACCAATTAAACCAAGCCAAATTTGCATGACAGGTTTTACATACTGTTTATAAATGTTTATATAAACGTTTACATAAATGCACTAATGGATGGTTGGGAATACATAGATTTTATAGTAAAAACTTACTAAAATCACAACAAAAACCTTGTGCATTCATACAAAATAACACATAAAACTAAAAAGATTATTGAAATATTTATGCAAACGTTTATAATCAAATTATCAACAGTTCGGAGAGAAAACCGAACAAAAACAGATCTTAATTATATTTCAAGGAGGACGTAATTATGAAAGCAAGAAAAGCAATGGCATTAGCTATGACAGCAGCGATGGTTGGAGGTTTAATGACAGTTCCGGTAATGGCTGAAGAGAATGCAGAATTACTTCCAGGCGGCGGAAGCAAGATCATTTACTGTATCACACCTTCCACATCTAACCCATTCTTCAACACAGAGCAGGTAATTGCGAAAGAGAAAGCTGAAGAACTTGGATACGAAGTAAAATGTGCTTCCCACGATGACGACGCTGCTACACAGCTTGAGCTTTTCGAAGCAGCTATCAACGATGGCGCAGCAGCAATCATTTGCGATAACGCTGGTGCAGATGCTTCCATCGAAGCAGTTCAGAAAGCATATGACGCTGGAATCCCGACTTTCCTTATCGACCGTGAGATCAACCAGTCCGGACTTGCAGTAGCACAGATCGTTGCAGATAACGCACAGGGTGCAGCAGCAATCGCAGAAGTATGGGTTGAGGCTATGAACTACGAAGGCAAATACGCAGAGCTCCTTGGACTTGAATCCGATACAAACTGCCAGGTTCGTTCTGATAACTACCATTCTGTAATTGATGAGTATGAGGATCTTGAGATGGTAGCTCAGCAGTCCGCTAACTGGGATCAGACAGAAGCTTATGAGAAGACAGAAGCAATCCTTCAGTCCAATCCAGAGATCACCGGTATTATCTGCGGTAATGACACAATGGCATGTGGTGCTGTTCAGGCTTGCCTGGATGCAGGACGTAACGACATTAAGATCATCGGTCTTGACGGATCTGACGAAGCAAACGCTTACATCAAATCTGGTGACATGGTTGGTACCGCTCTTCAGCAGATCGCTCTGATCACTGAGATGGCAGTTGAGCAGGCAGACGCTTACCTTAACGGTACAGCTCCGGAAGAAGAGAAACAGCTTGTTCCTTGTGTAGCAATCACAGCTGACAACACAGATTGCCTGAACGCATTTGTTTACACAGAACCAGAAGCTAAATAATCTGGCTGCCAGGAAACAGATTTTTATAAAAAATGAACGAGTGTTTGAAAAATTATTCGCACAATCTGCATGCCCCGCTTTGTGGTATATTTTGCAGAAAGTCTTTTTAAACACGCTTTGGAAGGCGGTGCGCCAGCGCCGCCTTTTATAATAGAAAGCAGGGAGAGATGATTATGAAAAGCAGAAGAATTTTGGCAGTTCTGGCCGCATGTACAGCAGTAACCTTTACCGGCTGTGGTGTTGTAACTGTAGTACCCATTGGCGAAGAAGCTTCTTATACAGGAAAACAGGAATTTGATTCCGCAGCAGAGTCCCAGGGTGACTGGGGAGCCGTTGTAGCGGACATTTCCGACAAGGCACAGGATCTTTCTGAATTATTAAATGGTGATGGCATTACAGAAACAATTGCAGTAAAAGGCACAGGAAAAATCAAAGAATACAATACAGACACCCCGAAACATTATCTGATAGTAGAACTGGATGGATATACCGGAACTACAGAGGTTCAGGTCCGGACAGATGGACCGAACTCCAGTACCGCCATCCGTGACCTTCAGTCTCTGAAGAATTTTGAAAGCTTTACCAACCAGACGGAATGGTCAAGCTATGGAAAAGAACTGAACAAGCAGGCGCTTGCACAGGTAATTGACCCACTTGGAATCGACGAAAATGTAGTTGGCAAGACTGTTACATTTACAGGCGGCGCAGAAGCCGGTACAGATGCAGTATCTGTTACAGCAGTTGAGCTGACGATTGAATAAAAGGAGGAAGCATTATGTTTGATGATCCGAATGTTGTTCTCCATTGTGAAAAAATTGATAAGATTTATCCCGGAACCAAAGCTCTGGATCAGGTTTCCTTCGATCTTCTGAAAGGAAAGGTAAACGTTCTGATCGGTGAGAATGGTGCCGGAAAATCTACCCTGATGAAGATGATCGCCGGAATCGAGCAGCCTTCAGCAGGCAAGATGTACATGGATGGCCAGGAGGTTTACTTCAAGGATACCAATGCAGCCCGTGCAAAAGGTATCGGAATCATCCACCAGGAGCTTTCTCTTTTCCCGAATATGACAGTTTACCAGAATATTTTTATGGGACATGAGAAAAAGAAAGGCTTTTTCCTGGATGACAAAGCCCATTCAGAGGGTGCGAAAAAAATCCTGCAGCGTCTGGAACATGAAATTCCACCGGAAACCATGGTTGGAGATCTTCGTGTAGGACAGCAGCAGATGGTGGAAATTGCACGAAACCTGAACCAGGATGACTTACGTGTCCTGATCATGGATGAGCCTACGTCCTCTCTTTCTGCCGCAGAGGTTAAGGTACTTTTCAAGATTATGAGAGAGCTTCTGGAAGCCGGAATTTCCATCGTATATATTTCCCATCGTCTGGAAGAAATTATGGAGATTGGCGATCACGTTACCATTCTTCGTGATGGAAAATACGTTGCAGATGCTGATGTAAAGGACATTGAGCTCAGCTGGATCGTAGAGAATATGGTTGGAAAGAACACCCAGTATCACCGTTTTGAGAGAAGCATTGACCTTTCCAAACAGCCGAAGGTGCTGGAAATTAAGGCTATGTGCCTTCCGAAAAAAGGCGGCGGCTGGACTCTTGACCACGTAAGCCTGGATCTGAAAAAAGGCGAGGTTCTTGGTGTTTATGGACTTCTGGGAGCTGGACGAAGCGAGCTGTTTGAGTGCCTGATGGGACTTCATCCGGAGCACACCGGTGATGTACTCTATGAGGGCAAAAAGCTAAATATCAAAGATGTTGCCGCCCAGATCAAAAACGGTTTTGCTCTTGTACCTGAGGATCGTCAGAGCCAGGGCTTGATCCAGACTCTTGACATCGGCAAGAATACCGCTATTTCTTCTATGAAGGATTATGTAAAAGGTCTGTTCCTTGACGAGAAAGCAGAGAATGCGGCAGTTGACGAGCAGATCAAGGATATCCATATTAAAGTGGCGGATAAGAGACTTCCAATCCTGTCACTGTCCGGTGGAAACCAGCAGAAGGTTGTAATCGGAAAAGGACTTTTGACCAAGCCGAAGATCTTACTTCTGGATGAGCCTTCCCGTGGTATTGATATTGGTGCGAAGACTGAGGTCTTTGAGATCATTCACGACCTTGCGGAAAAAGGACTTTCCATTATCGTTATCTCATCTGAGCTGAAAGAGATCATGGCAATCGCAGACAGGATCATTGTATTGTCAAATGGCAAAAAGACCGGCGAGCTGACCGGAGATGAGATCACAGAAGACACACTTGTACGTACATCTTATGCCGGACTTGGAACCGGAAGAAATGCGTAAGCCGGGGAGGAGCAGAACAATGAATAACAAAAAATCAAATAATAATCAGTTGTTAATGACACTGTTAAAAGGACGTACCTTTATTGTACTGGTACTTCTGGTTATCTTTTTTACCATTGTAAAAGGAACCACATTCCTGTCAGCATCTACACTGACCATGGTTGCCAAGCACGTAGCCCTGTATGGAATTCTTGCACTTGGTATGACGTTTGTAATCATTACTGGCGGTATTGACCTTTCCGTTGGTTCTGTAGTCGGACTTGTTGGTATGCTTGCCGGTGGTATGATCCAGGAAGGTATTACACTGAAATTTGCAGGTGTAACCCTTTACTTCAGCGTTCCGGTAATCATTATTACCATGCTGGTTGTTGGATGCATCATCGGTGCAGTTAACGGTCTTATTGTAACAAAATTAGGTGTAGCACCATTTATCGCTACCCTTGGTACCATGTACATCTGCCGTGGTTTTGCGAACCTTCGTTCCAACGGTGCAACATTCTCTGATATCAAGGGCTATGACGGACTTGGCAACACAGGCTTCAAGATCCTTGGAAGCAATATTGCCGGCATTCCTACCGGTGTTTATATTTTCGCAGTGCTTGCAATTATTTCCGTTATCATCCTGAAGAAGCTTCCATTTGGATGGTATGTACTTGCAGTCGGCGGTAACGAGAAATCTGCCCGTCTTTCCGGTATCAAAGCAGACAAGATCAAAATTATCGTTTACATGATCTCCGGCTTCTGTGCAGCATGGGTTGGTATGATCAACACCGCACAGCTTTCCGCAGCACATCCTGCATCTGGTGATGGCTGGGAAATGAACGCCATCGCAGCTACCGTACTTGGTGGTACTTCCATGAGCGGTGGTTCCGGAACCATTATCGGAACTGTAGTCGGTGCATTTGTTATCGGTGTTATCAATGATGGTATGACAATGTGTGGTGTATCCGAGTTCTGGCAGAAGGTTATCCGTGGTCTGGTTATCATCCTTGCAGTCGTAATTGACCAGACACAGAGAAATCTTCAGGCGAAGATGGCACTTCAGGCAAGAAACGAGAACAAATAATCGAAGCGTGTTACTGGTCATGGAGTGAACAGTAACCAAAACCTTTCTTAATGTTAAAATAATTTGAAAAGTTGAAAAAAATCCGAAAAAGATTTATAGTAATAATCAGAGATGCAGGAGGAATAGCATGAAAAAATCAGGGATTTTAAATGCCCAGCTGATCCGTTGTATCGCAGAGCTGGGACATAAAGATCTGTTTATGATCGGTGATGCAGGAATGCCCATTCCAAAGGGCGTGGAGATTGTAGACCTGGTTGTATGCGGAGGGGTTCCCACCTTTAAACAGGTGATGGATGCAGTGCTGGCGGAGACAGAAGTGGAAGCCTACACCATTGCAAATGAGATTGAGGAAAAAAATCCGGAGCTTCTTGCATATATTCAGCAGAGCCTTCCTGAGGCAGAGGAGAGCAGAATTGACCACGTAGATCTGAAAAAGATGTCTGCACAGTGCAAATTTGCAATCCGTACAGGTGAGTTTACACCTTATCCGAACATAATTTTAAGAGCGGGAGTTGCGTTCCCGGCATAAAATGATCAGAGAAGACGCTGCGAATAACAGGTGATAACTTGTTTTTGCAGCGTCTTTTTTCACAGATGTATGGCATTATTTTACCGACAGAGGAGGAACTAAAATGAAAGTGAGTGTGAGAAAAATCAGTGAGATCACAGGATTTTCTCCGGCAACTGTTTCAAATGCACTAAACTACAAAAAAGGCGTGAATGCTGAGACATCTGCGAAGATTTTTAAAGTGGCGCAGGATCTTGGGTATTTTGAGGAAAATCATATCCGTAAAATAAAATTTGTCATGTTTAAGCGGGATGGTGCTGTGGTTGAGGATTCTCCCTTTTTTATCCAGCTGATTTCCGGGGTGGAACAGGAATGCCGCGCCTGTGGAATGGAAATGCAGATGTGCAATCTGGATAAAAGAGATCCTGGATATCAGGAACAGGCGAAGTGGATCATGAATGACAAGGCGTCGGCCGTGATCCTTCTGGGAACAGAGATGGTGGATGCGGATATTGACCTGATCCGCGGGATGACCTGTCCGTTTATTGTGATTGATTACTGGAAAGAGGATATGAGCTTTGATGCCATGCTGATCAATAATGCAGATTCAGCGCGTATGGCTACAGAGTATCTCATTGCCAATGGGCATAAAGAGATTGGTTATCTGCGGGGAGATTTCAGGATCAAACCTTTCCGGTCTCGTTTTGCAGGATATCAGACAGCGCTGCAAAAGGCGGGACTTCCCCTGAATAAGGACTATATTTTTACAATGGCAACTACCATCGACGGTGCTTACGAGAATATGAAGCGGTATTTATCTGAGAAGGTGAAGCTGCCTACAGCATTCTTCGCAGACAACGATATGATCGCCCTGGGAGCTATGAAGGCCATGGCAGAGTTTGGAATCCGGATCCCGGAGGACATATCTATTGTGGGATTTGACGACCTTACTTTTTCCTCAATTTCGTATCCGCCTCTGACCACACTCCGGGTGCCGAAGCAGGAGATGGGAAGAGCCGTTGTAAGGCGGTTGCGGAATATTCTGAAAGATAATGACGGGATTAAGATCAAGATGCAGATGTGTACGCAGTTTATTGAGAGGGAAAGCGTGAAGAAGATATAAGAGGTACACAGTTGGGCAACTGATATTCCACGCAGGTCGGTACCGCGCTCCGGTGAACTAACGGTCAACTCTGGCTAAGACGTTCGGGAAAGCCCTCACGCCTAAGTCTATGCAGGTTGTGGATTTTACCTTCGCTAAGAGCGCACCTGAAATGACATGCTTAGGAATAGCAGTTGCCCAACTGCTATGTATTGGCGGAAACTGGATGGAATCCAAGTTTTACTTTACATTAATTTTTAATTGCCTTCATAATTGCGTCATACAGCTCGTCGTAAGTTTCGTAAGCCGGAATCTCCGGATATTCAGCCTTGATCGCGTCGGTGCTCTTGAACAGGAATCCTGCCTTACTTGCCTGGATCATACCCAGATCGTTGTGGCTGTCTCCACTGGCAATGGTGTCGTAGCCGATGGACTGCAGGGCTTTCACAGTGGTGTATTTGGATTTTTCACAGCGCATTTTGAAATCGGTAATTTCGCCATTTTCGCCCACTACCAGTGTGTTGCAGAAGATGGTAGGATAGCCCAGCTTTTTCATAAGAGGACCTGCGAACTGGGAAAAAGTGTCACTGAGGATGATAACCTGGGTCTGTGCTCTTAATTTGTCCAGAAATTCCCTGGCGCCTGGAAGCGGGTCGATCCTGGCGATGGTCTCCTGGATTTCTTTCAGACCAAGACCATGCTCTTTCAGAATGTTCAGGCGGTATTTCATTAATTTATCGTAATCAGGCTCGTCTCTTGTGGTTCGTTTCAGCTCCGGAATGCCGGTTTCTTCGGCAAATGCGATCCAGATCTCCGGGACAAGCACACCTTCTAAGTCTAAGCAGACAATTTCCATAATCTCCTCCGTTCTGCAGCTGTAAAGATTGCTGCAATTGAATTTTATAGTGTTTTTCAAATCTCAATGTCAGATAAAGGGAAAGCAGTTAGGATGGTTGCTTTCACACACTATCTTATTATAGCGTAAAAAAGCCGGGAACGCTATACCTAAATTGATAATGTGAGAATGGAATGTTCCCTGTGGTTACTGTTCACTCCGTGACCAGTAACTCGCTTCGCGATGCACAGAAAAACGAACCTTCTTGTGACAAGCACAAGAAGTAGCGTTTGCTGCGCAAACTTAATTCTCGGGTTTTCTGTGAACTTTGTTCACAAAAAACACCTCGCGGAATGTTACCAGTGAACAGTAACTCCCTGTGAATTGCGGCTGAAATGTATAATTGTCGGAAATTAGTGGAAAACAGAGAAAAAATGTCTGGTAGAAATTTGTTGCTTATATTGCCGTTCCGTGAAAAATGTGGTATATTATTAATATCTGTAGTAATATTAGACAAAATAAACAGAATAATAATGGCAGGAGTGGTTAAAATGTATAACGAAGAGTACAAGCGCTGGATGGCAGCGGATCTCGAGGATGCAGATCTGAAACCAGAATTATCTAAGATTGAAGGAAACGATGAAGAAATTAAAGATCGTTTTGCAGTAGCTCTGAAATTTGGTACAGCAGGACTCCGTGGAGTTCTTGGAGCAGGTACCAACCGTATGAATATCTATGTAGTGCGTCAGGCTACACAGGGTCTTGCTAACTGGGTGAAGACTCAGGGCGGCACTCAGACCGTTGCAATCAGCTACGACAGCCGTCTGAAGAGTGATATATTTGCGAAAACAGCAGCAGGAGTTCTGGCTGCCAATGACATTAAGGTCAGAATTTATGATGCATTAATGCCTGTACCGGCCCTTTCCTTTGCGACACGCTACTATGAGTGCAACGCGGGTATTATGGTTACCGCATCTCATAACCCTGCTAAATATAATGGATACAAGGCTTACGGCCCGGATGGCTGCCAGATGACAGATGATGCTGCGGCTATCGTTTATGATGAGATCCAGAAGACAGACGTTCTGACTGGTGCGAAATATATGTCCTTTGCAGAGGGCGTTGAGGAAGGTCTGATCCGCTTTGTTGGTGACGACTGCAAACGTGCTCTTTACGATGCAATCGAGTCACGCCAGGTTCGTCCGGGTCTTTGCAAGACAGCAGGACTGAAGCTGGTTTACAGCCCGCTGAATGGTTCCGGACTTGTGCCGGTAACCCAGATCCTGAAGGATATCGGAATCACAGATGTAACGATTGTTCCGGAACAGGAATACCCGAACGGCTATTTTACCACATGCAGCTACCCAAATCCGGAGATTTTCGCAGCTCTGGAGCAGGGGCTGAAGCTTGCCAAGGAGACAGGAGCAGATCTTATGCTTGCTACTGACCCGGATGCAGACCGTGTTGGTATTGCCATGAAATGCCCGGACGGTTCCTATGAGCTGGTAAGTGGTAATGAAGTGGGAGTTCTTCTTCTTGACTATATTGCAGCTGGCCGTATCGAGAAAGGCACAATGCCGAAGAACCCGGTTGCAGTGAAATCTATTGTTTCCACACCTCTTGCAGACGCAGTTGCAGAGCACTACGGTGTAGAGCTTAGAAGCGTACTTACCGGATTTAAGTGGATCGGCGACCAGATCGCACAGCTTGAGGCTGCTGGTGAAGTGGACCGTTTCATTTTCGGATTTGAAGAGAGCTACGGATACCTTGCAGGACCATATGTACGTGATAAGGATGCCATTATTGGATCCATGCTGATCTGCGAGATGGCTGCATACTACAGAAGCATTGGAAGCTCCTTGAAGCAGAGACTTGAGGAGATTTACGCACAGTATGGCCGTTACCTGAACAAGGTTGACAGCTTTGAATTCCCGGGACTCAGCGGAATGGACACTATGGCAGGAATCATGCAGAAATTCCGTGACAACCCGCCGGCAGACATTGCAGGCTACAAGGTAGTGAAGGTTACCGATTATAAGAAGCCTGAGGAGACCGGTCTTCCAGCAGCAAATGTTCTCATTTACAAACTGGAGAATAACGAGACAGTAGTTGTTCGTCCATCCGGAACAGAGCCGAAGATTAAGATTTATTACACTACACTGGGTAAAGATCTTGCAGAGGCAGAAGCTGAAAAAGAGAAGCTGGCTAAGGCATTGGAGCCGATGATGGCTTAAGGCTTAAGCGAAGTATATAATCGTATAGTGAATGATCGCCCCTTGCGGAATGATTCCGCAGGGGGCTTTTTGCGCTGTTTGTAAATTTTTTTTTATTTGAAGTGAAAATCCCCATTAAGTCGTTGATTACAGTAAAGGGCAGACTATATTGTATAATGCTTGAAAAGAAAACGAGGTGACAATTTATGCTGACGCTGTTATTTATCATTTTAATGTTTGGTATATTTGGCAAAATGATCGGACTTGCCTTCCGCGCAACCTGGGGAATTACGAAAATCTTTTTTCGTCTGATATTCCTTCCCCTTGTCCTGATCGGATTAGTTCTGGGAGGTCTGATCTACATAGCACTTCCCCTTCTTGTGATAGTTGGGATTATCATGCTGGTATTGATGTAATATATTGATAGAATAAAAAATAGATGAAAATACAATCGAAAATATGTTCACTTTGCCGGATGACAAAAAGCGACAGATATGGTAGTATAGATACATCAACGAAAGAGAAATACGAAAAACACTTAAGAAATCTGAGATACGAAAGAAAGCCATAAAGCACAAAAGAATCTAAAAATACAAAAGAACCTAAAAGTACAAAAGAACTTAGAAGTACGAAAGTTCTGTGTTTCACCAAAGATTTGTAAATTACTAAAGATTCATAAGCTGCTAAAGATCAACCAAAATACCTAAGATCAATAAGAAAACGAAAGATTTTCGAAACACATCCGATAAAATTATAACAAGACACATCAGAAAAATGGCTGGGAACTAGTTTCCCAGCCATAAATCATAACAATGTCGAATTAATCCCGTTTGAAGAATAATGTTACTGTTAACTGGTAATATTCCGCGAGGTGTTTTTATGAATAAAGTTCACAGAAAACCCGAGAATAATTTATCCTGTTCAGGCTAAATTGGAAATTTATAGCCCTTTGTAATAAAATAATGTATACTGAAAGAACATCATAAACAAAAGTTACAGAGAAAATAAAAGTATTAGGAAGTTATAAAATGAACAGGCAGCAGGCAATGAAGCTTCTTGGCATTACCCAGGAAGATGATGAAAGAGAAATTAAGCGAAAATATCATAAGATGATCAGCCGTTTTCATCCGGACTCATTGAATGAAGTAAGGGAAGCTCATATTCAGCGTGCACAGGAGATAAATGAAGCGTATCGGATACTGAGCCAGAGCGATAGCCGGGAAATGCAGAACGTATATGGGACGGAAGTTTATGGAACAGAGGCTCATGGCGCAGACAATCATAAATCTGGGAAGAGGGAACAGCATCAGGAATGGTCTGGTGAATGGAACGAGGCTGCTTTTATACCAAGGAATATTTATCTGCACTATAGTATGAATCTTTCTGAAGAAGAACGAAAGGAAGCCCAGGGGAAACTGTATTATCAGGCTGCCTGTGGAAAATATATGTGGGATCCGGAGGAAGAGGATTTCGCGCTTTTTCTTACCAGTATTCGTCATGCAGCCGCAGCCCTCCTTGAGAGAACGGAGAATGCCGTAAACGCAGAAGACTTATCTTCTGTACCAGATTTGAAAGAATACCGTTTCCGCATCCAGGCGAAGCTGTTTGAATATCTTTCTATGCAATATGTGAACCCATTGCTGGTTCTGGATTCCCTGATGAAACCAGAGAGCACAGATAGAAAAGGTCAGAGAATTTATCGGGTTAAAGCATTTCTGGCGGCAGAAGCCGCATCCCCGGAAGGCAGGCTTATAGCAAGTTTGCAGTCTGGCGAATATCTGTTTCCAAAAGCTTTCCATGGGAATCAGATTCAGCTTATGAATAAAGACAAACAGGTATTGGGGTATCTTCATATGGAAGAGGACCGGCTGTATTTTTGCATTATTCCTCTTCTGAAGAGGCATGCAGCGCAGGTGAAATTTCTGGTGCAGGAAGAAGGCGGTGGAACAAATGAAAAAAATGAAGGAATTAATAATACGACGAATAGTAGTAACTTTAGAAATAGCGGCAGAGGAATAAAGCGTGGAAACAATAAGCTGAAAGTTAATATAGATTTCTATTTTCGTTTAGAGGATGAGAACTATACGTATAATAGTTCAGAGCTTAATTTGAAAATTGCAGAAATATTGAATGGATATGAGAAGTATTTGCGAAAATATGATCCGGAACAGGACCAGTTTTGTGATCTGTTTGCCCGCCTGTCCCGCTCGAATTTTCGCAGTCGTTTTCGTCTGAAGGATAAGGATATACAGTATATCCGGGAGAAAGGAATGGATACCATCCGCAGTCATGCCTCAGATTTTGTGCGAACACGTCTGGCTCCGGCTCAGATTCCCAATGATGGCAAACAGACTCCAATGCGCGGGCACCCTGTATTCCTGGCTCAGCATGCTACTGGCTGCTGCTGTCGGGGATGCTTGTATAAGTGGCATAGAATTCCAGCAGGAGTGCGGCTCACAGAAGAGCAGCAGGAATACATAGTAGATGTGTTGATGGCATGGATTGAGAGAGAATATAACAGAAATGCATAGGGCTATGAAGTTGGTTTTATATATACAATCGGTAATAGTAAGGTATATGAAATATATAGTTTAACTGGAATTTTGAGAAGATAAGAATGGGGAACGGTTTATGAGAATATTTCACTTATCAGATTTACACATTGGCTTGAAATTAATCAATCGTGATCTCAGAGAAGATCAGGAATATATACTGGATCAAATAATTCAGAAGGCCGCAGAGAAAGTGCCTGATGCGATCGTGATCGCAGGGGACATCTATGACAAAGCAGTTCCGTCTGCAGAAGCAGTGGAGGTGTTTGATCATTTTATCGGAAAGCTGCGAAATGCAGTTCCGGATTCTGTAATTATGATGATCAGTGGAAATCACGACAGTGCACCTCGTGTGAACTGTTTTCGGAGTGTGCTTGACCGTCAGAAAATTTATATGATCGGAATACCGCCTCAGACAGAAGAAGATCATATTGAGAAAGTGGTACTCCAGGATGAATATGGTCCGGTGAATTTTTATTTGCTTCCCTTTGTGAAGCCTTCCATGGTGAAGCTGATCACTGGCACAGACGAGAATGGAAATAATCTTTCTTACAATGATACGATTCACAGACTGATAGAACGTGAACAGGTCAACATAGACCAGAGAAACGTTCTGGTCAGCCATCAATTCTATCTGCCCATGGGGGAGAATGCAGAAGAAATTGAACGAATGGACTCTGAGATCCGGACAGTAGGAAATATTGACCAGGTGTCAGCCGATATTCTGCAGAAATTTGACTATGCGGCACTGGGACATATTCATAAGCCAATGAAAGCAGGCGGCGAGTTTTATCGCTATTGTGGAACGCCGCTGGCATGCTCTGTAAGTGAAGCAGGTCAGAATAAAGGAATTATAATGGTTGACATAAAACAAAAGGGCGAAATCACTACAGAAGTAATTCCACTGGAACCGCTGCGCCAGATAAAGGTGATTAAGGGAGATTTAGAGAGTGTTCTGGCACAGCGCTGTAAAGATTATGTGACAGTAATTCTTACGGATAAGGTGGATCTGGACGTAATTGATATGCAGGATCGTCTGCGCCTGGCTTTTCCAGGGCTTTTAGAGATACGCCGTGAGACTGTGCGGCAGGCTGATTATACCAGACATGCAGACAGTGAGCGTGAATTGAATCCATTTGAACTTTGCTGCCAGTTCCTCGGAAATGCAGATGCGGAAGAGCAGGAAATTCTTCAGGAGGTTATCAATATAGTACAGGAGGTGGCGAAATGAGACCTGTGAAACTTACCATGCAGGCGTTTGGTTCCTACGGAAAACTGACACAGATCGATTTTCAGGAGCCGAATCAGAATCTGTTTCTTGTGACCGGAGACACCGGAGCAGGAAAAACAACTATATTTGATGCCCTTGTATTTGCTCTTTACGGTGAAGCCAGCTCCAGTACAAACAAGAAAGATGGTGTTGTACTGCAAAGCCAGTATGCAGAGTTGAACGTTGAACCATTTGTAGAGCTTGTTTTTTCCGAAGGGACAGGAGAAAATAGCCTGCTGTATACTGTCCGCCGTGTTCCCAGACATCTGAAGCTTCTGACAAGAGGGGCGGGGAAAAATACAGGAAGTCGTGAAGTACCGGGGGCTGTCAGCCTGATCATGCCAGATGGTACCGAATATCCACAGAAGGAAGCTGACAGCAAGCTGGGGGAGATCCTCGGTCTTACCAAAAGCCAGTTTATGCAGGTTGCCATGATCGCTCAGGGAGAATTTATGGAGCTTCTTCGTGCAAAATCTGATGATAAGAAAGTCATCTTCCGGAAGCTGTTTAACACTGAATTATACCAGAATATTGTGGACGAGCTGATGAATCGCAAGCGTTCCCTGGAAAAAGAGATTGCCCAGATCAAAACTGCATGTCAGACTGAAGCTGCCCATGTGGTAATTCCCCAGGAATATGACCAGTGGCAGGAAATAGAAGGGCTAAAAAAGCAGGTTTTGAATGGGGAAATTGTAGTGATGGATTGCTTTCTGGATCATCTGGGCGAGTTATGCAGAACACTGGAGAAAAGTGTGAATTTTACCTCGAAAGAATTACAATCCGCATCAAAACTCCGCGACGAAAAAAGGGATATCTACAACAGTTCCATTCAGCTGACGAATTTATATGCGCAGCTGGAAAACGCTGAGGTTCAGCTTTCTGAATGTGGGAAAGTGGAAGCACAAATAGGGGAAAAGACCATTCTGTCAGAGAAAATTAAGAAAGCATACGAAATAAAAGGCGAATACGCACGCTGTCAGGATGCCTTGCGTAATATGCAGACATGTGAGAGTGCCTTAAAGGAGCAGCAGGAACGAGCTCCTTTATTAAAAGAACAGTCACAATCTGTCATTCAGACAGCGAAGGCGGTGAAAGAAACGGCAGAGAAGGAGCTTAAGGCGTACACCACTATTTATGAGCGCGTGAATAAAGAAGTGAAGCTCCTTAAGCAGATCAAGGAAGCAGAAAAAAGTGTAAAGACCAGCCAGCAAAATCTGACCGCAGCGCAGGCCGCAGACCGCAAAGCCAGAGAAGATCTGGAGAAAATGGAGAAGCAGGAAGCAGACTGGAGGGCTCAGTCAGAGAAGCTGACCGACACTAATGAGAAAATTGCTGTCTGGAAAGGGAAAAATCAGGAACTGGAAGTACTTGGCATTGAAGTACAAGAAACGGAAGATCTTCTTAAAGGTGTAGAAACACAGAAAAAACTGGCGAAGAAAGCACGAGAGACATACCAGAAGAATAGAACCAGATATGACGCAAAGAGTCAGGAATATGAGTCTATGCGGAGAATTTTTCTGGATGAGCAGGCTGGTTTTCTGGCGCGCGAGCTTCAGCCAGGGAAACCGTGTCCTGTATGCGGTGCAATAGAACATCCGAATCCATGCATAGCTTCTACCCTTCATAGAGATCTCACCCGTGAGCAATTGGAACTGGCAGAAAAAGAAGTTTCTGAGCTTCGAAACAGGCAGGAACAGTCTGCCGGTGAAGCAAGGTCAGCTGTGGATATAGTTGCAGAAAAAGAACGACTTTTGGAAGAGACAGGAAGGAAGCTGTGCACGCGTATTTTAAATGATCATGAGCAGTTTCCGGAAGCAGGAATGCTGGAAGTATTTGATTCTTTAGGAGACAATATAAAAAATTTCCAGGAGAGCAGAAATTCAGAAGTCACTGGTGCAGCCCAGGATCAGATGGCGGATAACGAGTGTAATTGGAATGTATTGCTGAAGCAGATACAGACACTTCTTGGAACCTGGAAAACTTTATTACAGGAAGAGGGTACAAGACTTAATACAGCCCAGAAAACATTGCGTAATCTTCAGGATGCTCTGAGACAGGTAGAAGAGCAGAAGAAATCAGGAAAAACTGCCGTAGAGGAATGTGGACAAAAGCTGACTGCGGCAGCAGCGTCAGCCAAGAGCGCAGAAGCTCTTCTGAAGCAGCTGAATGATTCCCGGGAATATCCATCAGAAGAGGCGGCTATGACAGAGTTTAATCAGGCAAAAGGAAAATGGAAAGCTGCAGAAGCTGTTTCCAAGGAAGCTGAAAAGAAAGAAAAAGCGTCTTCTGAAGAGCTGGTTAACTGTACCAGCTTGATTAAACGATTTGAAGGGGAACTTCCAGATCACAAGAAGCTTTACCAGGAGCGGCAGGCCTTTTATCAGACTTTGATGAATGAGAAGAATATGACAGAGGCAGAATGGGCGGATATAGCAGAGAACTATACCCGTGAAACAGCGGAGATTTTGCAAAAAGAAGCAGATAGCTGGCAGCGAAAAAAACTAGCCGCACAGACCACTGCAGGGACAGCTGGAAAAGCCATAGATGGTAGGAGCAAGCCGGATATGGAAGCTGCCAAGTCCCAGATGGAGGAAGCTGAGAAAGTACGGCTTCAGACTCAGACGAAACTGGAACTTTATAAAGAACAGTATAAAGCTGATAAAGAGGCATATGATATTCTTAGCCCTCAGATGGAGAAGCGAGGTAAAATCATTGAAAAGCATACCAAGCTGGAAACTCTTTATAAGCTGTTGTCTGGAAATATGTCCGGAAACCGTATGGATCTTGAAACCTATGTGCAGAGATATTACCTGGAGAAGATTCTTTATGCGGCCAATCGCCGCTTTGCGAATATGTCTGCCGGACAGTTTGAACTTCGTATGGTAGACGAGGAGAATGCGGGGAAAGGCAAGAATCGTGGTCTGGATCTTATGGTATATTCTAATGTTACCGGCAAAGAGCGTGAAGTCCGTACCCTTTCCGGAGGAGAATCCTTTATGGCAGCCCTGGCATTGGCACTTGGAATGGCAGATCAGATCCAGGAGAGCTCTGCAGCGATACATCTTGATGTAATGTTTGTGGATGAAGGCTTTGGTTCCCTTGATGAGCATTCCAGAGAACAGGCGGTAAAGGTTCTTCAGGAACTGGCAGGAGGAAGCAAGCTGATTGGAATTATTTCTCATGTGACTGAGTTGAAACAGGAGATCGAAGATCAGCTGATCGTTAGCAAAGACGAGAAGGGAAGTCATGTGAAGTGGCAGATAAGCTAGAATCTGTTTGAAAAATCATTCCCGCAATCTGTACGCTCCACTTTGCGGTATATTTTGCCCGAATTCAGTTGCCGTAGCTTGCTACGGCTCCTTCCTCCATCTTGCATATGAAGAAATCATCCTGCGTCAATGTAGTAGATACTTGGTTGAATAAAGAATATCGGGAAGCAATTAAGCTTCCCGACAAATAAAAAGTTCTATAGATTTTTTGTAAAATTAATAAACTCTTCCGACTCACCGTAATCATGAATCCGACAGTTTGCCAGACACTGTATTTCCTCTTGATTTTCTTCATGAGAGTCGTACACAGCAGTGGTATAGAAGCCATCTTTCTTAGCTGTAGTAAGGGCATGAAGAGAATCTTCAAAGACCATGGTATTGGTTCGGTCAGTGCCAAGAAAGTTCAAGGCTTCCCGATAAATGGTTGGTTCGTCCTTTCCGGCACCCACAGAGGAGCAGGTAAAGATTTCGCTGAAATAATCAAGCACTCCGCAACGTGCCAGGGCAGCTTCCACGAGGGAGCGCTCTGTAGCAGTGGCGATACACATTTTGACTCCGGTCTCATGAAGCTGAGCCAGAAATTCTTTCAGATGAGGCTTCAGCTGAGCTTCATAGCGGTAGAAATCATCTACAATTGCTACAGCACTTTTGATCAATTCATCTCGGGTCTGTTTTACACCATAGTGCTCAATAAAATAGTCAGCTGCCTGGTGGAGACTCATAGTGGCGATTGCTTCATCCAGATCCGGTTCAGGTTCAATTCCCTGGCTTCGCAGGTAATTTTCGCCTACATGATCCCAGGCTGACATAGAATCCAGAATCGTACCATCCAGATCCCAGATGGCACCCCTTAACATGAAATTCCTTTCCTGAAAGATGCATTGTCTTTGGAAATACAAGTAGAATCTTTCATTTTGAGAGTAAGCTCTTTAAGCTCTCTGGTTGCTTTTGTAATATCTTCAGCTGCAAAGATGGCACTTACAACTGCAATTCCGCAGATACCGCTTCCAGCCAGCTCCATTACATTGTCATGTGTAATTCCACCGATAGCAATAACAGGAATATTTACAGCCTCACATATTTGTTTTATAGTTTCATGGCTGATATTGCCGGCATCTTTTTTGGTTCCGGTTTGGAATGCGGCACCTACTCCCAGATAATCTGCGCCATTTTTTTCAGCAAGAACAGCCTCTTCAACTGTATGCGCAGAAACGCCGATGATTTTGTCAGAACCGAGGATGGCTCTGGCATTACCAGCAGCCATATCCTCCTGCCCTACATGAACGCCATCGGCATTGATTTCTTTTGCAATTTCTACATTGTCATTGATCACGAATGGTACATGATAGCGCGCACATAACTCTTTGATTTCCGCAGCTTCTTTGCGAAAACTATCTGTATCCAGAGTTTTTTCGCGTAGCTGAATGAAGGTAGCCCCACCTTTTAAGGCTTCTTCGACCTGGTCATATAAAGTTCTGCCATTTAACCAGCTGCGGTCAGTAACGGCATAAAGTAAAAGCTCTTTTTTATTGCAGTTCATTGGTAAAACCTGCCTTTCACATGTAACTTGTGCGTCAAACACACTCTAATACATTATATAAAGCTGAATCTGGAAAGTAAAGGTAATTATTAAGCTAGAGCCTGTTTGAAAAATCATTCCCGCAATCTGCACGCCCCACTTTGCGGGAGATTTTGCCCGAATTCGGTTGCCGTAGCCCGCTACGGCGCCCTCATCCGGACAAAATTTCCCACAAACTGTGACGCACGTCTTGCAGAAAGCCTTTTTCAAACACGCTCTAGAGCGTGTTTCTGCGAAGATCGAGAATCGTAACCCATAATGTTTGTTACATGAACAGGAACCTGTACATTGAAAAACGAAAAGTGATATGTTAGACTAATATTAAAATTGTGTTTTTGTCGGTTCGCAAAAAAGAGAGGCAGGTTTGATTATGGATCAATTTGAGCAGATGAAGGTGACACGGCAGGCGATGAATGGCAAGATGTGTCTGATGTTTGGTGGTATTTTCCTGATGTTTTCAGCCATTACTTCCACGATCATGTATGGAATCAATTTCTTTATGACAGCTCTGGAAGCAGATAAAGGAACTGCAGAGTATGTAGAACTTCTTGAGAATGCCGGAGTGGGAAGTGGACTTCTGAAAGGGATTGGTATTTGTTTTATTGCAGTAGGAATCTGGGAAGCTGTAGTTGGATTTCTATCTGTAAGAAATTCCAACAGAGTAGATAAGAGCAGATTTTCTGTGAAACTGGCCATATCGCTTCTTATAACAGAGATTGTCATGCAGGTAATTCTGTTTTTTACCGGATTGATGAATCTGGGGCTTCTTTTTACAGCCATTGTGCTTCCGCTGTTTTTACTTTGGGGTGCCACCCGTTTAGGCAAAGTTGCCCAGGCTGATCCGGAACGCAAATTTGCAGTAGACCCAGCCAGGAAGAAATCCTCTCAGCAATCTCAACCGGCCGCCCCGAAGAAAAGCATTCGTGAGAGAGCCGCTATGCAGGCGCGAGAAGATGTAGTGGTACCAGAGAAACAAGATACTGTAGATGAGGAAAATATTGCAGATTCAGAAGAGTCAAATTAGAAACTCAAAGTATGAATATAAGCATCATTGGAAAATGCAGTGGGTATAAGCATCATAGGAAAATGCAGTGGGAAAATTGTTAAAGATATATAACCTGTGAAATTGTATGAGCTGTAGTTAGTCGTTGTTGCCGATAATATGATTTGCATGTAGCTATTAAGGTATAAGAATTAGAGACTGTTTATGATTCAACACCGGATAAAGGAAAGAGAACCACAGTATATGGACATGAAAGAAATCATCACAGAAGCAGCCCGTAAGCTGGTTCTGGAGAAAAAAGTAAAGAAGCTTACAGTAAAGGATATTGTGGAAGAGTGCCAGATCACCAGGCAGGCATTTTACTACCATTTCGAAGGAATACCGGATATGATTCAGTGGAGCATAAAGCAGGGAACCAGGCGGCTGCTGGAGGCGTGCAAAGAGCAGGGTGGCGCAGAAGCAGCGCTGAAGTATCTGTTTGTTTTTGCCATCAATGCTATACCCGAAGTGCGAAAAGGAATAGAAAGTAATTATGGAAAAGAACTGGAACAAACCCTTATGCAAGGAACCTGCGAGTTGTTTGAGAGCATTGTGGAGGAAGAAAATCTGTACCAGAATTATAGCCGCCAGGAGTTGAAGCTGATCCTCCGTTACCACAGCTATGCTATCTTTGGTATTTTCCAGGACTGGACACCGGAGGATACGAAGAATCTGGATATGATCGTACACGAAGTCTATTTGATTATGATGGGAAAGAATGCTACAGAAGATGTCTTTCTGTGCTGAAAAATGCTCCTGTTTATTCGTGACAGTTTTATTCCTGTGTTTATTGACCTTGAAGCAGTTTTGAAAGTGAAATTGACGGAGGTGGAGACCGACTGGGAATAGAATCCAGAGGCCGGATGCAAATACATGGAGGGAACTAAATAAGAGATCAAACGGGCAAGGTGTATCTTTACACTTTGCCCGTTTTGTCTATACACGGTGAAATTTTTGGCTATCGACACTTTCTTCTGCTTGTACTAGAATAAAATCATCAGGATTACGGAGTGCGATTGTGACGCACGTTTTGCAGAAAGCCTTTTTCAAACATGCGCTAGAGCCTGTTTGAGAAAGAACGGAAATGATAACGTAATCCGCAAGGAGAGGAGGGAACCATATATGGCACATGAAATTTTATCCGTAAAAATGTACGAGCTGGATAAAAAACTGGAACAGACCCACAGTCGGATTCAGCTGGCGGAGAGTATGGATGCGGAAAGACTCCACCAACAGATCCAGAATCTTCGACAGGAATGTCAGGAAAGCCGTATCACTTTGGAAAACAGACTTCGCCATTCCAAGACAGACTGTGTAATGAAGCTGGCAGGCGTCTACGACCAGGTGGAGGCAGCAGTTGGAAAAGTGCTGGAGGCAGAAAACATAAATTTGAAAAATAAGGAGCCAATATTTGGAAATGTGCTCCCAGGAACGGAGGAGAAAATCCTCACCGCAGAATACGCCCTTGATTTTGCAATGCAGGCAGTAAACCGGGCACTTCTGGTATCGCTGCAGGCTATTGAAGCCCAGCGTCTGGAAGAGAAGAAAGAGGCAGAAGAGCAGTAACAGGCATAATGGCGTGTCTGATTTTTTATATACTGTATTGTTGGCAGTCGATTATAGGTGACATGTCCGTTTCGTAAGCAAGTGGACAATAGTCTGTCAGACAAAGCAATGATGCGGAAAAGCTTTGACAAAAAAGTCAATACAAAGTTAGTTTACATAAGAAAGGACTACAACCATGAAAGAAGTAAAAACCCCAAAAAAGCCGTTGATCTACTATTACGGCATTGTGCTTCTGGTGCTGATCGTCTTTAATCTGGTGGTTTCCCCAATCTTGATGGAGCATCAGGTAGAAGAAACCGATTACGGTACCTTCATGAGCATGATCAATGACAAAAACATCGGTAAAGTAGAAGTGGAAGATAACCAGATCGTCTTTACCGACAAGAACAATGAAAAAATTTACAAAACCGGTCTTATGAATGACCCGGATCTCACTGACCGCCTGTATGAGTGCGGTGCCACCTTTACTAAGGACATCGACCAGCAGACCTCCCCGATTCTCAGCTTCCTGGTAACCGGACTACTGCCGCTGATCATTTTCATAGTTCTTGGAAATTATATGGCGAAGAAGCTGATGGAACAGGCTGGAGGCAAAAACTCCATGGCATTTGGCATGGGAAAAAGCAATGCCAAGGTTTACGTTCAGTCCAGTGAAGGAATCCGTTTCTCAGATGTAGCCGGAGAGGATGAAGCCAAGGAAAACCTTGCAGAGATTGTAGATTACCTTCATAACCCAAAGAAATACACAGACGTGGGAGCCTCCATGCCGAAAGGCGTTCTCCTTGTAGGCCCTCCAGGTACCGGTAAAACAATGCTTGCCAAAGCCGTTGCCGGAGAAGCGAATGTCCCATTCTTTTCCATGTCCGGCTCTGAATTCGTAGAAATGTTTGTAGGTATGGGTGCCTCCAAAGTTCGTGATCTTTTTAAGCAGGCGAAAGAGAAAGCCCCATGTATCGTATTCATTGATGAGATCGATGCCATCGGTAAAAAACGTGATGGCCAGGTAGGGGGCAACGATGAGCGTGAGCAGACACTGAACCAGCTGCTTACAGAGATGGATGGTTTCGAAGGCAACAATGGGGTTATCATTCTGGCAGCTACCAACCGCCCGGAATCCCTTGACCCGGCACTTACCCGTCCAGGACGTTTCGACCGCCGCGTACCAGTTGAGCTTCCCGATCTTGCAGGACGTGAAGCAATTTTGAAGGTTCATGCAAGAAAAATCAAAGCATCCGATGACGTGGATTTCCACACTATCGCACGTATGGCATCTGGTGCATCCGGAGCCGAGCTGGCAAATATTGTAAACGAAGCAGCACTTCGTGCAGTCCGTGACGGACGTACAATCGTTACAGAAGCAGACCTGGAAGAGAGCATTGAAGTGGTAATTGCTGGCTACCAGAAGAAAAACGCAGTTCTCTCTGACCAGGAGAAAAAAGTGGTTTCCTATCACGAAATCGGACATGCCCTGGTGGCAGCCCTTCAGAACCATTCCGCTCCTGTTCAGAAGATTACTATTATTCCGCGTACTTCTGGTGCACTCGGCTATACCATGCAGGTAGAAACTGGTGACAAGTATCTGATGACAAAGAAAGAACTGGAAAATAAGATTGCAACCTTCACTGGCGGACGTGCTGCAGAAGAAATCGTGTTTGGCGAGATTACCACAGGCGCTTCCAACGATATCGAGCAGGCAACCAAGATTGCCAGAGCTATGATCACTCGCTACGGAATGACCGACGAGTTCGACATGGTGGCTATGGAAACCGTTTCCAACCAGTACCTTGGCGGCGATGCATCCCTTTCCTGCTCTGCAGATACCCAGAAGGAAATCGATGAGAAGGTCGTAGAATTAGTAAAGCGAGAACATGAAAAAGCCAAAAAGATCCTGACAGACAACCGTAAAAAACTGGATGAACTGGCTATGTTCCTTTATGAAAAAGAAACGATAACTGGCGAAGAGTTTATGAAAATTTTAAATAACAAAGAGGAGAGTGAGGAAAAATGAGAAGACGTTCACGTTATGGCTGGCTGGAACTCATTGAGGGAATCCTGCTGATCCTTCTTGGGATTTATACGTTGTGTAATCCGGGCGGCATGCTCCGCGGAATTACCTTTGCGTATGGTTTTCTTGCTGTCATCACCGGAATTTCAGATATTGTATTTTATGCAAAAACAGAGCGCTATATCGGCTTCGGACCTACCATTGCTCTGGTGACTGGAATTTTAAGTCTCCTTGCCGGACTAATGCTTCTGATGTACCCAAATGCCGGAGAGCTGATTATGACCCTGCTTCTCCCAATCTGGTTCATCGCTCATTCTGTTTCCAGATTGACCCACATCCCTCTGGTCCGTCTGGCAGGAAAATTTTACTATTACTTTACCTTGATTGTAAATATCCTTGGAATCATCCTTGGTTGTCTGATGATCATCTGGCCGTGGGTAGCGTTGTTTTCAACGGGCTTTATTATTGGCGGTTATCTGATCCTTCTTGGAATCGACTGCGTGGTGATGGCCTGCAGTGACATGGATGCCGGGTGGATGTAGAAACAGGATGTATTTACCGGTTGACACAAGAAACTACGAGGTGATAAAATCAAGATGAAATAAAAAACTGCAGCTCGCAATAAAGGAGATTTACATATATGGCAACACTTAAGGATGTGGCGAAGGCCTCAGGCCTAACGGTAGGAACAGTTTCCAGAGTCCTGAATAACAGAGGATATATCAGTGATAAGACCCGTGAGAAAGTATATCAGGTGATGAAAGAGCTGAATTATCAGCCTAATGAGACAGCTCGCGCACTGTCAAAGCAGAAGAGTAATACGATAGGAGTTATTTTGCCGAATATTGAACATCCTTATTTTGCCAAGGTACTAAGCCGTTTGGAGCGAGAGGCTGCGAAGCAGGGATATCGTATCATGCTTTTTGTTTCCAGGTATAAAGAAGAACGTGAGGAACAGTGTATTGAGATGTGCAAGAGCGAAAGAGTGACCGGCGTTGTTCTTTGCAGTGGAAGTTTTGAAACTGAGAAATTTGAAGATCTTGATTTCCCGTTGATCACATTGGAACGTTCTATGGATGAAGGGACATCCGGGATTGAATGTGATAACTATCAGGGCGGTGTGCTGGCAACGGAGCTTCTGATTGAGAAAGGCTGCAGGAAGCTGATGTTTATCGGCGGAGTAAGTGCAGGGGTTGACATTCATATGCCAGGAGATCTCCGCGAGGTTGCATTTCGTGATATCTGTAAGAATCGAAATGAAGAAAATGTGGTTATGGTAACGGATAACCGTCTTTTTGATTCTCTGGAATATTATGAATATGTAAGACAGGCACTGGTGGATAATCCTGATGTGGACGGTGTATTTGCCAGTTCAGATGTTATTGGTGCCTATGTACTGCAGGCATGCGCAGATCTGGGAATCAAGGTTCCGGAGCAACTGAAGATCGTAGGTTTTGATGATGTGAATATTGCCCAGTTTACAAGTCCGGGACTTACGACAATTCATCAGCCTGTGGAACAGATGGCAGAATTGGCAGTAGCAGCTATTGCGCAGATTGATGAGGGGAAAGTTGTACCTACTAAGACAGTATTTCCGGTTACACTGGTTGAGCGAGGGACGACTTGAACGCAGATAAGCATTTCCCCGCTTCAAGTGCGCGGAGCACTAAGCGGCGAGTGAGGGGGGATGCTTCTGTCAGTGGGAGCCTTCAGCTCCCACTGACAGATCGCGAAGCGACTGCGTTCATGAGCAAACAGCGAAGCGGATTGCGAATGTCCGCTTTACTGAATTGTTAATATTTTTTTATCTTCGAAAAATTTTCCAGTCAGTTGTCATATTGTGTATTCTGGGGTGTTTTTGAAACATTTCAGAATACAATATGACAGCTGATTTTTTGTATAGCAGGAAATTACTCTGTAATATTTCTGCTATACAAAAAAACGCTTCGCGCGGAATTGATCAGATGCATAAGGAATATGACATGCGGTTGTGATAAAAAATGAAGCAATTTTCGTAAAAAACAAGAAAAATAAAATAAATGAACTACAGACACGAAAAAAGCATGTAAAAGTGCACAAAACATAAAGAGCTAAATAGTATAAATGTAACAAAGTGATGTGAAATGGACAAAAATATATGACAACCGCTTGACATATTTGAGACGCAATGCTATCATACAACCATAAAGAAAACGTCCGAACAAGAACGTAAAAAACAGGAGGAAGCAAAAATGAAAAAACGTATTTCAATGGCAATTGCAGTTGCAACTGCAGCAGCAACAATGGCAAGTGTATCTGTACCGGTTATGGCAGACGATGTGAACATCACAATTTTTAACTCCAAGATGGAGGTTCAGAGCCAGTTCGAAGAATTAGCTGCTCAGTATGCAGAAGAGACCGGCGTTGGCGTAGAGGTTTATTACAATAGTGATACAGTATCTGCTCATCTGGCTACCAGATATTCTGCGAATGATCCATATACAATCGCTATGGTAGACCCGAAAGATATCTATTCACTTGCAGCAGACCATGCAATTGATTTAAGCGATCAGAGCTGGGTTAATGAGACTGATTACGCAATCGGAGTTGACGGACAGATCAATGGTTTCCCGACCTGCCTTGAAGCACGCGGTGTTATTTACAATGCAGATGCAATCGAAGCAATCACAGGCGAGACCTTCAATCCGGATGATTACAAGACACTTGATTCTTTTAAAGAGCTTCTTGAGAAACTGAAAGAAGGTGGAATGGAAACACCTACCGGTATCATGAAAGAGGACTGGTCCCTTGCAGCTCACTTCCTTGCTGAGGTTTACGAGCAGCAGCCAGATGTAGAAGCATTTGTTTCCTCTCTTTATGAAGGAACAGCAGACCTTGCAAACAATGAGAAATTCAATTCTCTTATGGACTTCTTCGATGTAATGATGGAGAATAACTACGCAAAAGATTCTGCAATCGCTGCAGAGCGTGAGACAACCGAGATGATGCTTGCTGAAGGACAGATCGCATTCATGTTCGGAGGAAACTGGGACTGGTCTGTAATCAATGCATATGATTATACAGAGAATATGGGAATGATGCCGGTACCGCAGAACACAGATGACGGATCCAATGAGAAGCTTGTTGGTGGAGGTTCCAAATTCATGATGATCGATTCCTCTGATGCAACAAGTGATGAGCAGCGTCAGGCAGCTAAGGACTTCCTTACATGGCTTGCTGATTCCGATGAAGGACAGAGCTTCATTGCTGAGACATGTGCACTTGTACCTGCATTCTCTAACAATGAAAAAGAAGTATCCGATCCACTTGGAAAATCTGTTAAGAAATATGCAGATGAAGGCTCTCTGATTGATAACTACAATTACCTTCCGGATGATCATCTTTCCATTTGTGGTGCAACCTTCCAGAAATATCTCGCAGGACAGATTGACAGAGCTGAGTTTGCAGCAGAGATTGAAGACTACTGGAAGAACACAACTCCTGTAGAGCACTAAGAATTATCCTTTGGTAACAACTTATTAATTTAACAAACATACTGTAGTTTTATAGAAATTTGCCACCCCTCAAGAGGCTGCACGCCTGTGCCATGCGGCGTGCGGCCTCTTTCCCTCACAAAAAGAAAAGTACTGGATTATAGATTTTCGGAGGCAGCGGGAAAAGGGTGGAGACAAAAAAGAAAAGGGAAAGGGGATCGTGATTATGGAACAAAACACCATGAAATATAAAGTAAAACAGTACTTGATGTTCGCTGGCGTTTCCACTGTCCTGTTTAGTGCAGTTGTAATCCTTCCATTTATCTACGGATTATATCTTACATTTACAAGCTGGGACGGTGTTTCAAAAGACAAACCATTTGTTGGACTGGCAAACTACATTGCTACATTCCAGGATGCAGCTTACTGGCAGGCACTTGGACGTACCTTGATTTATTCTGTTATCGCTGTAATTTTGGTAAACGTGGTAGCATTTTTCCTTGCATACCTTCTTACCAGCGGAATTAAAGGTCAGAACTTCTTCCGTGCAGGCTTCTTTGTTCCGAACCTGATCGGTGGTATCGTACTTGGTTATGTATGGAAATTCGTATTTAACCGTGCATTTGTATCACTTGGAAAATCTCTTTCTGTAGGTGCTCTTTCCACCTCCTGGCTGGCAACCACCAACGGTGCAATGGCATGTCTGATCATCGTATCTGTGTGGCAGTACGCAGGATATATGATGCTGATCTATGTAGCCGGATTTATGAGCGTATCCAAGAGCCTTATGGAAGCAGCCCAGATCGACGGCTGCACCAAGACACAGGCAACCATTAACGTAACGATCCCACTTATGAGATCTTCTTTTGTACAGTGTCTTTTCTTAACGATCACAAGATGCTTTATGGTATATGATGTAAACCTTTCCCTGACAAAAGGTGAGCCATTTAACTCTTCTGTAATGGCAGCTATGCACGTATACAATCAGGCATTTACTTACAAAAATTACGGTACCGGCCAGGCAGAGGCATTAATTCTGTTTGTTGTCTGCGCAATCGTAGGAGTTACTCAGGTTTACATTGGTAAGAAAGGGGAGGTGGCAGCATGATGGATGAAAACAAAAAAGCAGCTCAGAAGAAAAAAGTCAGCCATTTTATTACAATAGCAGTGCTGGTTATCCTGTTTCTGGCATTTATCTTCCCGTTTATCATGGTAATTTTCAATGCGTTTAAGACAAAAGGTGATATCACGGCAGATCCGCTGGCACTGGTTGGCTCTCACGGCTTTATTCTGACTAACTTTACAGATGCCATGAAAAAGATGAACTTTGCAACATCTTTTACAAACTCTCTTTTGATTACTACAGTTTCTACGATCCTTACAATTATGCTTTCTGCAATGACAGCGTTTGTAATTGTTCGTAATAAATGGAAAGCATGCGGTATTCTGTTTTCCCTGATGATTGCATCTATGGTTATTCCGTTCCAGGTACTTATGATCCCGCTGGTTTCTCTTTACGGTGGTATCTTTGGAGTACTGAACAGCCGTATTACTCTGATCCTTATGCATGTGGGATTTTCCCTTTCCATGGCAACATTCATGTTCCACGGTGCAATTCACACCAGCGTTCCGATGGAACTGGAAGAAGCAGCATTTATTGATGGATGTACCAGATGGCAGACATACTGGAAAATTGTATTTCCGCTTCTGAAACCAACCATCGCAACAGTTGCGATTATTGATGCAATGGCATTCTGGAATGATTACCTTCTTCCAAGCCTTGTTCTCGGACGTAAAGAACTGTATACTCTTCCGATTGCAACACAGGCATTCTATGGTACTTATTCAACAGACCTCGGACTGGTAATGGCCGCCCTCCTTCTGGCTATGCTCCCGATCCTGGTTCTGTATCTGTTCCTGCAGCGTTACATCGTTGAAGGTGTTACCTCCGGAGCAGTAAAAGGCTAAAACCAAAATGGGGTCCAAAGATAGTGATATTTTTGGGCTCCATAAGTGCTATCTTGAAATGTGTTTTGAATAATAAATAACAACAGGAGATATGATTATGATAAGTCAGACTTTAAGAGATGCCAGAAGATACGAAGATGCAATGGCTCAGAATATTACACCTTTGGAGAGACCGGAATTTCATTTATCTCCAAAAGTTGGATGGATGAATGACCCCAATGGTTTTTCTTATTACAAAGACAAATTTCATTTATTTTACCAGTATTATCCATATGATTCCCAGTGGGGACCAATGCACTGGGGACATGCGGTAAGTGATGACCTTCTTCACTGGGAATACCTTCCGGCAGCCATTGCCCCGGACATGCCATATGATTATGTGGGATGTTTTTCAGGAAGTGCCATTACGCTTCCAGATGGAAAACAGCTTTTCATGTACACCAGTGTGCGAAAAGAAGCACAGCCGGATGGAGGTGTCCGCGACATACAGACACAAAGCCTTGCAGTTGGTGATGGAATGGACTATGAAAAGGATGTACGCAATCCGATTCTTACGGCAGAAGACATGCCGGAAAACAGCAGTCCCTTTGATTTCCGTGATCCGAAAATGTGGAAATGCGAGGATGGCACTTACCGCTGCGTGATCGTAAATGACAGAGCGGACGGAACAGGCGGCCGTATTCTTCTGTATAGAAGTGAGGATGGGTTTAACTGGGAGTTTGAATCCGTAATGCTTTCTAATGATGGCAGATTCGGAAAAATGTGGGAGTGCCCGGATTTCTTTACCCTGGATGGAAAAGACGTAGTACTCGTAAGCCCTCAGGATATGCTTCCAAAAGACTTTGAGTACCACAATGGTGACGGAACTCTTTGCCTGATTGGTAAATTTGATGAGGAGACCAAAACCTTTATCCCGGAAAAAGACCAGGCAGTGGACTATGGTATTGACTATTATGCAATGCAGACAGTGGAAGCACCAGACGGAAGAAGAATTATGATCGGCTGGATGCAGAACTGGGACACATGCGCGAATAACAGAATTCCGAAGGGGAAATGGTTTGGACAGATGAGCCTTCCGAGAGAGCTTTCCATTAAAGACGGCCGCCTGATCCAGAAACCGATTTGGGAAATTGAGAATCTTCGCACAAATAAGACAGAATATAAGAATGTTGCTTTTGAGGATGTAATTCGTCTGGATGGCGTAGATGGAAGATGTGTGGATATGGAAATCACCCTTCGCCCGGCAGATGCGCAGAATATCTATAAGAAGTTTGCAGTGCGTTTTGCCCAGAATGATACGTACCATACAGCAGTAAGCTTCCGCCCTTATGAATCCGTATTGAAAATTGACCGTAAGTTCTCCGGTTCCAGACGCGCAATTATCCATCAGAGAAGAAGCCTTGTGAATAGTGAAAATGGAGAAATTAAGCTTCGGCTGATCCTGGATCGCTTTAGTGCTGAGATTTTTGTAAATGATGGAGAACATGTGATGACTGCAACGATTTATACAGATCTGGAGGCAGATGGAATTTCCTTCTTTGCAGATGGCAAAGTGGAGATGGATGTTACAAAGTACGAGCTGAAGTTTTGAGAATTGCCAGTAGATACGAGGAGGATATAAAGTGAAGCAAAGAGAGAAAACAGATAAGATCTTTCAGGATCGTATGGCAAAGAAAACAGATGAATTACGCTGGCTGTACATGGAGCTTTATGGAAATGATTCCATGTTTTTCGAGTTATGCGATCAGCTGCACCGCTTCTATGAAGAACGAAGCAGCACATTGAAGGCACTGGATCAAAAGCGTGAAGCAGATCCGGGCTGGTATAAGAAAAATGACATGCTTGGCATGATGTTTTACATAGACAATTTTGCAGGAAACATGAAAGGTGTGGAAAGCAAGCTTGACTATCTGGAAAAAAACAACGTAAATTACATTCATCTGATGCCGTTTCTGGATACGCCGAAAGGCCGTTCTGATGGCGGTTATGCAGTGGCTGATTTCCGTAAAGTACAGGAAAATCTGGGAACGATGGATGATCTGGAGGCACTTGCCGGTGCCTGCCACAAAAAAGGCATCAGCCTGTGTATGGATTTTGTTATGAACCATACTTCGGAAGACCATGAATGGGCAAAAAAAGCCCGCCAGGGCGACGGGGAATATATGAGCCGTTATTTCTTCTACGACAATTCGTATATTCCATCCCTCTATGAGAAAACAGTGCCTCAGGTATTTCCGACCACAGCTCCGGGTAACTTTACCTGGCTGCCGGAAATCGGGCATTATGTAATGACCACCTTTTACCCCTATCAGTGGGATCTGAACTATGGAAATCCTCGGGTTTTCAATGAGATGATGTATAATTTCCTTTTCCTTGCAAACAAGGGAATTGATGTAATCCGAATTGATGCAGTTCCCTATATCTGGAAAGAGCTGAACACACCATGCCGGAATCTTCCGCAGGTACACACCATTGTGCGTATGATGCGCCTGATCAGCGAGATTGTATGCCCGGGAGTGATTCTTCTTGGAGAAGTAGTTATGGAGCCTGAAAAGGTTGTGCCATACTTTGGAACTGTAGAAAAACCGGAATGCCATATGCTTTACAATGTAACTACAATGGCAACTACATGGCATACCGTTGCCACCAGGGACGTGCGTCTTCTGAAAAAACAGCTTGATATTGTAAATGGTCTGCCGAAGGATTACGTATTCCTGAATTATCTGCGCTGCCACGATGATATTGGCTGGGGACTGGACTATGCCACACTTCAGCAGGAAGGCATTGAAGAACGTTCTCATAAGAAATATCTCAATGACTATTTCCAGGGCTTTGCAGGGGAGAGCAACAGCCGCGGAGTGCTTTACAATGAGGATCCGGTAACTGGAGATGCAAGATTCTGCGGAACCACCGCTTCCATGTGCGGTATTGAGAAGGCGGGATTTGAGAAAAACAAAGCGGCAATGGAAAAAGCAATCCAGCTGGATGTTATGCTTCATGCCTATATGTTCATGCAGTCAGGAATTCCTGTGATCTACAGTGGAGATGAAATCGGACAGGTAAATGATTATTCATACAAAAATGATCCGGACAAAGCACCGGATTCCCGATACATTCACAGAGGGGCTATGAATTGGGATCGCGCAGCCATGAGCGGCAACGCCAGAACTGTGGAGGGTAAATTGAACAAACGTCTGCTCCAGCTGGAAAAAATCCGCAAAACAGAGAAGGCATTTATGACAAATGCGGATACCTGGACTGTGGATACATGGGATAACAGTATTCTCTGCATTGGCCGTTATTATGAAGGAGAGAAAATTTACGGCCTGTTTAACTTCAGTGAATATGATAAGACCGCATGGATTAATGAACGTGATGGAATTTATAAGGATCTGATCACTGGACAGGAGATGGAGGCTGCAGGTGTAAATGTGCCTGCATATGGCTTCTTCTGGCTGAAAAAAATTAACTGATGAAGAAACACCCGGGAACAGAGGATTGTCTCTGTACTCCCGGGTGTTTTTTGTGAACAAAGTTCACAGAAAACATGAGGATTAAGTTTGCGCAGCAAATGCTACTTCTTGTGCTTGTCACAAGAAGGTTCGTCTTTCTGTGCATCGCGAAGCGTGTTACTGGTCGGTGTGAACAGTAAATCATAAACAGTAACAATCTCCACTGGTATATGGTTGACATTGCTTCATAGGACTGTTAAATTATATTTACATATCTTAATATTTTTGAACGGCTTGCTGACAAGAAAGGATAACCATATGATAAAGCGAGACTTAAAAGACAATTTTCAGATATCCATCAGCGGCCAGGACACCTGGTATGACATGAATGTGCCCGGCTCCGCCATGGAGACTTTTTGCAAAGAAGGAATTCTTCCGGATCCATATTATGGAATGAATGAGTACAAATGGACAGAATTCTGGAAAAATGATTTTGACATCAGAAGCGCTTTTTCTGTAAGCGCAGAAGAGATTGCCAGTGAGGAGATTCTTCTTACCTTTTACGGAATTGATACTGTGGCAGATGTCTTTTTAAATGGAAAGAAGCTTGGACATACTGAGAATATGCACCGCACCTGGGTCTACCAGGTGAAAGAGCTGGTAAAAGAAGGCGAGAACCTTCTGGAACTTCATATCGCCTCCCCGGTAAAATTCATTGAGACTTACAAGCCGGAGAAAGGAAGAGAGATTCATTTTACCAACACCGGAACTACCTCTGGAAGCCAGTACATTCGTAAAGCACACTCCATGTTCGGCTGGGATTGGGGCCCAAAGCTTCCAGATGCGGGACTTTTCCGCGGTGTGGAGCTCTGCTGCTTTGATACTGCAAGACTGGGCGAATCCCTGATCCGCCAGGAGCATATGGATGGAGCCGTGACACTTCATATTGGAAGTGAAATTGAGAAAGCAGATGGACAGGTTGTAAAAGCTGGAAATACTGCTATGCAGTCAAATGGAAATTCTGCAGCACAGCCAGAATCTGGCGGCAGCGCACAGCCCGGAGTCAGCGGCTTACAGCTTTTCTACGAACTCCGTGATCCATCCAGTGCTCTCATCTACACTGGCACCGACTCTGATATAAACGTAACAAACCCTGCTTTGTGGTGGCCAAACGGCTACGGCAAACAGCCTTTATACACCCTGACGATCCAGCTGAAAGCCGGCGAGACCGTTCTTGATACCAGGGAGTACCGCATCGGTCTCCGCACCGTCACGGTATCCCGTGAGGATGACCAGTGGGGCCAGGAATTTGCTATCATGGTAAACGGCGTAAAGATTTTTGCCCGGGGCGCAGATTACATTCCAGATGACTGCTTCTACCCAAGAATCACCAGAGAAATCCTGGAGCGCGATGTAAAAGCCTGCGTATTTGCAAACTTTAACTGTCTTCGCGTATGGGGCGGCGGATATTACCCATCCGACGAATTCTACGATCTCTGCGATGAATACGGAATTCTCCTTTGGGAAGATCTGATGTACGCCTGCAACATTTACGACGTAACACCGGAGTTTGCAGAGAATATTGCAATTGAAGCAAAAGACAATATCCTCCGTTTCCGCAATCATGCCTGCCTTGGCCTGATCTGTGGAAACAATGAGCTGGAATGTGCATGGACAGACTGGAAGGATGTCCAGGGACATGCACCGTCTCTTAAGAGAGACTACCTGTATCAGTTCGAATTCCTCCTTGCAGATGTGGTAAAAGAAAATGCACCAGATGCATTCTACTGGCCGTCTTCCCCGTCATCAGGAGGAAGCTTTGATAATCCATGTGATGAGAACCGCGGCGATTGCCATTACTGGGATGTATGGCATGGTCAGAAACCATTCAGTGAGTACATGAAGCACTATTTCCGTTTCTGCTCCGAGTTCGGCTTCCAGTCTCTTCCATCTATCAAGACAGTAGAGACCTTTACCGGGGAGAAAGACCGCAACCTTTTCTCCAGAGTTATGGAGAGCCATCAGAAAAATCCGGCGGCAAACGGTAAGATTCTATATTATTTATCTGAGACCTTCCGTTATCCGAAAGACCTGGAAAGCCTGATCTTTCTAAGCCAGATTCTTCAGGGATACGCCATGAAGGAAGCAACGGAGCATTGGAGAAGAAACCGCGGCAGATGTATGGGAAGTATTTACTGGCAGTTCAATGATAACTGGCCGGTTGCGTCCTGGTCCAGTATGGACTATTACGGAAGATACAAGGCCCTCCATTATATGGCAAAAGGCTTCTGCGACAATGTGGCAGGAAGCATTGAGAAAAAAGAGACTCACATAGGCTTCTGGATTTCAAACGAGACACTTGACCCGGTAACGGTAAAAGCGAAAATCGCGGTGAAAACACTGGACTTCCAGGTGATCGAGGAGCAGGAAGTATCCAAAGAAGTACCTGCACTCAGTGCGGAATGCCTGTTTGAGAAAGAATACAAGGAATTGATCGCAGGTCGTGATGACAGCGTATTCTTTGTTGTCGAATATGAGTATGAACAGAACGGACAGAAGGTTTCCAAGAAAGAATTCGAGACATTTGTTCCAGTCAAATATCTGGAACTGAAAGATCCTGCATTTAAGGTAACTGAGAATGCAGACGGAAGCGTTTCCATTCAGACAGATACTTTTGTTCCGTATTGCATGCTGGAGGGAATCAGCGCGGATACCATCTGGAACGAGAATGTGGTTGCATTTACAGACAAGGAAGCAGTCACACTTGTGCCGGTAGAAAACCAGAAGATTTCCAGAGACGGCGTTCGGATTTACGATATTTATCATACATATCATTAATAAAATGATATGAGTGTCAAAAGGTCTTTTGACACTCATTTGATACCCGGATTGCTACGCAGCTACGCTGCTCCCGCAATCCTCCAAATATTCGAAATCCGCAACAAAACGTCAGATACGTAATTTTTGCTGGTAGACAGAGGTTTGTAGAATTAAGCAAAAGTAAAAATAGAGCGATCACATAAAATGTTACGATACATAGATCAACCAATCAGGAGAATCGAAACACGCATTTAAAAAATTCTCCCCTACATAATAGAGAAAGGAATTACACCATGGGATTTAAGAAAGATTTTATCTGGGGCGGTGCAACCGCTTCCTATCAGGTAGAAGGCGCAGCTTATGAAGACGGAAAAGGCCTGAATATCTGGGATATTTTCTGCAAAGACGGCGGACACATTTATGAGAACCAGACAGGTGATGCAGCCTGCGACCAGTATCACCGCTACAAAGAAGACGTTCAGATCATGAAAGAAATGGGCATGAAAGCATACCGCTTTTCTCTTTCCTGGGCGCGCATCATGCCGGAAGGCACAGGCACAGTCAATGAAAAAGGTCTGAAATACTACGACAACCTGATCAATGAACTTCTGGACAACGGAATTGAGCCATTTGTTACCTTATATCACTGGGATCTTCCATACGCACTTCATTTACAGGGCGGCTGGATGAATCCAAATTCTCCATCCTGGTTTTACGAGTATGCAAAAGTAGTGGCAGAGCATTTCTCAGACAGAGTAAAGAATTTCTTCACCATCAATGAGCCGCAGTGCATAGTTGGCCTTGGATATCAGACCGGTGAGCATGCACCAGGCCTGAAGGTTGGCCCATCCGATTATTTCCGTATCTGGCACAACGTACTGAAAGCCCATGGACGTGCAGTAGAAGCGCTTCGTGAGTTCAGCAAACAGCCTGTAAAGATCAGTATGGCACCATGTGGAGCCCTTTATGTTCCGGAAACAAACAAGCCGGAAGATATTGAAGCCGCAAGAAAAGCAAACTTCAGTCTCCCGGAGAACTCCATCGGAGCCTGCAGCTGGGACGTTGCTCTTTGCTGTGATCCGGTTTATCTGGGACAGTATCCAGAGGATATTCTGAAAGAATTTGGACAGTTTTTCCCGAAAGTAACAGATGCCGATATGAAGCTGATTTCACAGCCACTTGATTTTTTGGGACAGAATATTTACAATGCCGTAACCGTTCGTGCTGGTGAGGATGGAAAAGCAGTCCGCGCAGCACGTTACGATGGTTTCCCACAGACTGCAATTGGCTGGCCGGTAACTCCGGAGGTTCTGTACTGGGCGCCAAAATTTATGCAGGAGCGTTATAAGAAGCCATTTATGATCACAGAGAATGGCATGGCTTCCCATGACTGGGTAGGTGTGGACGGAAAGGTTCACGACCAGGCCCGCGTAGATTTTATGGCTCGTTATCTTGGCGCTTACAAGCGTGCAGCTGAGGACGGTGTGGATCTGGCAGGATATTTCGCATGGTCCGTAATGGACAATTTCGAGTGGGCATACGGATATTCCCAGAGATTCGGACTTGTTTATACAGACTACAATACACAGAAGCGGATATGGAAGGATTCCGCATATTTCTACAAAAATATTATCGAAACAAACGGAGAAAATCTGTAATTCAGGAGGTTGACCATGGCAAATCAGAGGGGCAGAAAGAAAAGTATAGCAGCAGTTTTTACTGGTTGAAAAAGCAGTAGAAAACATATATAAAAAATAACTAAAAACCTTAAGTGTTTGAGAGGATACACATATGTTTGAGAATAATCTGTGGACGATGGAACCAGTTGGCAGACCGGAGAACACCATCCAGGGTGACAAATATCGTTTTACCCTGCTGACTCCCTGCCTGATCCGAATGGAATACAGGGAAGACGGTAAATTCGAAGACCGTCCTACCCAGGTTGTATGGAACCGTAAATTTAATCCGGTAGACTTCCGTGTGGAAAAGAAGGGGGAAGGCTTCGAGCTTTTTACCGACAGAATGCATGTTACTTATGCCGGCGGACCTTTTACCAAAAACAGTCTGAACTTAAACGCAGTAGGCGGTCAGAACGCCTATGGTGCAGTATGGTATTATGGGGAAAAAGGTGACAATCTTGGCGGAACCGCAAGAACCTTGGATGGGGTAGATGGGGAATGCCAGCTTCAGGAGGGAATTATTTCCAGAAGCGGCTGTTCTCAGATCGATGACAGCCATTCTCTGGTTCTGGATGAAAACGGCTGGACTCAGGTGCGCACAGGAGATGGGGTGGACATTTATGTTTTCGCTTATGGAAATGATTACAAAGAAGCTTTGAATGATTTTTACCGTCTCACCGGCAAAACTCCTATGCTCCCAAGATATGCCCTTGGAAACTGGTGGAGCCGTTATTACGCTTACACAGAAGACAGCTACAAGGCGCTTGTAACCCGCTTTGAGAAAGAGAAGATCCCATTTTCTGTTGGTGTTCTGGATATGGACTGGCACCTGGTAGAGGAAGTGGATCCCAAATATGGCAGTGGCTGGACCGGATATACCTGGAACAAAAAGTACTATCCGGATCCGGAGCGTTTTATGAACTGGCTTCATGACCATGGAATGAAAATCTCTGTAAACCTTCATCCAGCTGGTGGAATCCGCGCCTTCGAGGAAGCATATCCGGCTATGGCGAAGGAGCTGGGAGATGTAGATACCGAACACGAAGCTCCCATTGATTTTGACATCACAAGCCGCAAATTCCTGGAAGCATATTTCAAATGTGTGCTTCATCCAGAGGAAAACAAAGGCGTTGATTTCTGGTGGATCGACTGGCAGCAGGGCAATATCACGAAGGTCCCTGGTCTGGATCCACTGTGGATGCTGAACCACTATCACTACCTGGACAATGCCCGCGATGGAAAACGTCCTCTTACTTTTTCCAGATATGCAGGACCTGGTTCACACAGATATCCGGTAGGTTTTTCCGGTGATAGTATCGTAACCTGGGAGTCCCTGAATTTCCAGCCTTATTTTACCAACACAGCTTCCAACATTGGATATGGCTGGTGGAGCCACGATATCGGCGGGCATATGCTTGGCTATCGAGACAATGAGCTGGCACTTCGCTGGGTACAGCTTGGCGTATTTTCTCCAATTAACCGTCTGCACAGCAGCAAAAATGAGTTTATGGGAAAAGAACCGTGGCAGTTCCCTATGGAGATCGGTGAGGTTATGAAGGAGTTCTTAAGACTCCGTCACCAGATGCTTCCGTATCTGTATACCATGAACTACAGAGCATATAAAGAGAACACGCCTTTGATCCTGCCAATGTACTACACATATCCGGCAGAGCAGGTGGCTTACACAGTGAAGAATGAATATGAGTATGGAACCGCATTTATTGTAGCGCCTGTTACGGAGAAATCTGTCCAGGGCGTTGGAAGAGCCAGGACTCATGTATGGCTGCCAGAGGGTACTTACATTGATTTCTTCACAGGTCTGGTATACTCCGGCGACAGAGAGATGGATATGTACCGTGACCTTCATTCCATACCGGTTCTGGCGAAAGCAGGTGCCATTGTGCCGATGACTGAGGAAATCTTTGGACAGGAAGCGGCCAGAAATCCGGAAACTATGACCATCCGTGTATACGGCGGTGCAGACGGCAGCTTCCAGCTTTACGAAGACGACAACGAGTCCAACGCTTACCTGAAAGACGAGTGCGTTCTCACAGACATGGATCTGAAGTGGAGCATTGGCCGCTTCGTCATCCACAAGGCAGCGGGCAGGCTGGAACTGATCCCGCAGAAGAGAACCTGGACTGTAGAGTTCTGGGGTGTGAAGGACACCGAGGTTACCGTAGAAGTGGAAGGTACAGGGGTAGAAGCTTCTAAAAAGTACGATGAAGCACTTGGCTGCCTGGCGGTAAGTGTTCCGGAAACCGCTGCAACCTCTGAAATCATCATTACTCTGGGAGCTCCGGAGCTTCGTGAGAATGATGTGAAAACCCAGGTATTCAACCTTCTCAACCAGGCTGAAATCCCATACATGGAGAAAGTAGCCATTATGGAAATTTTGGACAAGAAGATTTCCAACGCCGCCAAACTCACCCAGCTTACCGCAATGCATCCGGAAGAAGGAATTGTGGGAGCAGTGGGAGAGATTTTGACTGCGATAGAGTAAGATGTAAACAGAATATGAAAGATAGTAAAAAGCCCGGGAGTATTTGCTCCCGGGTGTTTTAATTGTTATTTAAGGGGGAAAACAGTCCGCATACAGCATTGAAGTGTTTTTTTATCTGTTAAGCATTTAAAATCAGCAGTAAATCTCTGGAGGAATCTGTGCAAAGGGAATCACATCAGGCTGTCTGTCGGGGTGATCGGCGATGATCTTCTCCATCCAGACCATATTGTACCAACGCCCGAACTTGTAAGCGCATTTGTGAAATTCTCCTACCATGGAATACCCCAGATGCTGATGAAACTGAATGCTGTTATGGTTCAGATATTCGTCATCCACTACAGGACTGGCGATGCAGGCATTCAAGTTGGTCATATTCTGGGCGGCAAGCGCTTTTTCCAGAGAAGCGTAAAGCGCCTTGCCGATTCCGGATTTTCTTTCGGATTCTCTTACATAGATGGAAGTTTCCACAGACCAGGCATAGGCTGCCCGGGCGTGGAGCGGTCCTGCGTAGGCGTAGCCTGCAATTTCAGTACATGCACTGCAGTTCCCTTCATCCTTGATGCCTGGTGTGGAGCTGTTTATTTCCCGTTCAGCTACAAGATAAGGATAATGCTGTAGTGTGTGTGCAATCCGCTTCCGGAATTCTTCGGCAGAGGGAACTTCATATTCGAAGGTAATTGCAGTGTGCTTTACATAAGGTGCATAAATGGAAAGGAGCGCCTCTGCATCCTCTGGGGATGCCGGGCGGATGATAACTGGTAATGACATGGCAAGATTCCTCCTTTGTAGCTGCAAATGTAAATTTCGTTTTAACAGATTTTCAGCATGTTTTCCAGAGCAAACAGCTTATCAGAAGCAAGTAAATCTTCAAACGCATTCAGGTTCAGATCTGAATGCTCCAGCTCTCTGGAGAAACGGTAACAAATATCTATCTGGTCTTCCAGACAGAACACCCGTCCATTTTTCAGGTAAGCGCCCATATCCAGCTCATGAATCAGCAGGGTACAGACCACAGCCATTTTTACCTTTGCGAAAATTTCGCCGTCGTAAACAGCACCGCAGAAATATGTGTAAATCCAATACACAAGCAGCTGCTCTTCCTGAATATTCCAGTCCGGGTAAGCCTTTTCGAAATCGGCACGGTTCTGAGAGTAAACGGAATCGGGGAAGACACCGGAAGACTCTGCGCTGCCATAAAGCGACTGTAAATTTTTCTTCAGAAATTCCTGCCAGCCCGGTCTGAGAACCTCCATTTTGGGAATAACCGCCTTCCACATGGCCTTCAGAAGTTCATCTGGCGCATCCTTTGTATTCATGTGCTTCTGCACCTTGGAGGTAAAGGCTTCGCCATATCCGGAGGCTTTATGGCGCTCCCGGATCTCTTCCCATTTGAAAAGTTGATTCCGGTCTACGCAGCGCTGGAAATCACTGGCTGCAGCCAGTATCTTCCACATACGAAGCCGCATGGGAATCTGCCGGTTCTGCAGCACCTCAAGAAAGTATTCCCTGGTATCTTCAAGGGCAGTGAAAAGCATATAGTCAAAATCATCATAAGTTTCTTCCGGGGAGGGAACCTCCGCTGTCTGGAAGGTTACCTTTTCCCTTCTGCCAAGCAGAATCCTGGCTGCCTCCGGACAGGAAAGAGACAGGGAATATTCCCGCAGACCTTCAAATTCTTCGATGTGCCGCGGATATTTCCGACAGGTGTCGCAAAGCATTCGTTTTCCAACCTCGCTGTAGATGTCGCAAAGGCTGTCCTCATTTAAAAATGCACACCGCTTCTCATACTGACGGAAAACCTTCTCCTTCCAGTCAATATCATTATGAAGGCGATTCCGGAAAGTACCCTTCACACGCTTATATTTTTTCAGGCTTTTGTCGTCAATGACGATCTGCCAGCCGGCACAGCAGGTGTCGGGACAGGCACCTGCAATACAGGAAAACTCTTTATAATAATCAGGTCTTGTAATCTCCATAAAAAACCTCCTGGTAACAGTGATCAGTATATTTCAAATACAACTATTGTAACGGTATTTCAAAGCTGTGTAAATCCTCTGGACAAAAAAAGTTATAGATGGTTGACATTCATGCGGCGGACTGTTAAACTCATATAGGTAAAGTTAGGATCAGAAAGAACTTAGGCAGCTATTGACCAGTCCGCGAACGATAGCTTTCTGATACCTGCACTGCGATAATTAAATCTTGACAGTTCTGTTGAAATTTCCAAAACAAATTTTAAGAATTTCAGACCGAAGAAAAATTCACATGAAACGACAGAAATATCAGGACATGATAGCACCCATATTATAAAAGCTGTCAGCTTAACAGTAAAACGGAAACTGGCGTGGGGGGGGTACCTGCACCAGCGAGGGAAATTATAAAATGAGTGAAGTTATAACTAAACAAAAGATTCTTATAGCGGATGATTCAGAAATGAACCGCGAACTTTTAGCTGCAATTCTGGAAGAGGAATATGATATCATACAGGCGAACGACGGTGTGCAGGCAGTTGACTGCCTTCAGAGGCATGCCGAGGAGATTTCCCTGCTTCTTTTGGATATTGTTATGCCCCACATGGATGGTTTCGAGGTTCTTTCTTATATGAATAAAGAACACTGGATTGATGCTATTCCAGTTGTGATTATTTCGTCAGAAAATTCACCTATTTACATAAAACGTGGGTATGATCTGGGCGCTACTGATTTTATCGAAAAGCCCTTTGATGCAAATATGGTATTACGCCGTTCGGCCAATGCCATACTTCTGGGAGCTAAGCAGCGCCGAATGACCAGTATTGTTTCTAATCAGATTTACGAGAGAGAAAAAAGCAGCAAGCTGATGATCAATATCCTCTCTCATATAGTGGAGTTCCGCAATGGGGAGAGCGGACTTCATGTGCTGCACATTCAGACAATTACAGAAATGCTGCTTCGCCAGCTGGTTCAGAAGGAAAATAACAGATATGCTCTGAGCAAGGAGCAGATCCGGATGATTACCACAGCCTCTGCGCTTCATGACATTGGCAAGATCAGTATTCCGGATGAAATCCTGAATAAGCCAGGCAGACTTACAGCCGAAGAATTTGCAGTAATAAAGGGACATTCCATGGCAGGAGCCAATATGCTGTCAGAACTGCCACTTGACCAGAAGGAGGAGCCTCTTGTCAAGACTGCATACGAGATCTGCCGCTGGCATCATGAGCGCTACGATGGGGGCGGATACCCGGATGGATTAAAAGGGGAAGAAATCCCTGTTTCAGCACAGGTTGTGGCGTTAGCTGACGTATATGACGCATTGACCAGTGAGAGATGCTATAAAGATGCTTATTCCCATGAAAAGGCCATCGAGATGATACTGGCAGGACAGTGTGGTGCATTTAATCCGTTGATGTTGGAGTGCCTTCTGGATATTTCTTCTTCCCTAAAGAAAAAAATGGGCTATAAATCTAAGGAAAGGTATGAACAGACAGATCTTTCTGATATTGCCAGCAGATTTCACGATTTTGAGATGGATTCCTCAGAGAAAATTGTGCAGCAGCTGGAATTTGAGAGAATGCGCTATAATTTTCTGGCAGAGGGCAGCAGAAATATTGTTTTTACTTATACCATTTCACCGCCGCTACTCACTTTTAACCAGGCTGGCTGTAAACGAAGCGGGATTACAGAACCTTCATTTTCCCCGTTGCAGAGCGGTGTGCTGAAAGACCTTGTGGAGGAGCAATCCCTGAAACGGCTTATCCGGAAGATTACCCAGGCCACCCGGGAAACGCCGGACGTGACAAGCAATCTTTTTCTCACAGATGGAAAAAATCCCTGCCACTACCGGTGCAAATGCAGGGTAATCTGGACTGATGGTGCTGAAAAAGGCTATACAGGCGTTGTTGGAAAGCTGACAGATATTACGGATGACTATATGGTTATGGAAAACGTCCGGGAGGAAGGTTTGAAAGTCCTGGAAAAAGACCGCAGCGCAGAATTTTCCAGTTTTTATGACCGATTTAAGAAATGCGGCTTCTCTACAGATGGAACGGAAGCATGGCTTTTGCTTCAGTACCTGCAGATCTCCTATGATCTGGTTCGATATGTAGATCCTATAACGAATAAGGTTATTCATATAGAAAAAGACGGAAAAATGTGGGAGAGTGAAACTGCCTGCTCAGACATATGGAATTGTCTGGAAAAATGCAGCAACTGTATTTCCAGACTCAGCATGCAGACCAAGAAGCGCATGACAAAGCTTGAGGTTGCAGGGGATGATCCATATCAGGTGGTATCCATGTATGTAGAGATTGACGGGAAACCCTGCTGTCTGGAGATGGCTTCCAGGATAGATGGTGATTTTATGCCTGATGGGTATTCCAAAGATGAGATCTTGTCATCTGTAAGGATTCATAAGGAGAAGGTTTATATAGACCCGGTAACCGGAGTTTATAATAAACGCTATTATGTGGAGAAGCTGAGCAAGATGGACAATGCAGCAGCTCTTATGTTTGCAGATATTAAGAACTTTAAAAGAATTAACGAGAATTTCGGACATCAGGCTGGAGATGATGTGCTTCGCCAGGTGGCTGGTGTGCTTCGGGATGCTGCGGCTGGCAAAGGCGATGTGCTCAGATATTCCGGCGATGATTTTGTGACAGTATTTTTTAAGGCTACGGAAGAGGAGCTTTCCGAAATCCAGAAGGAAATGTGCGGAAGAGTAGAGGCTCTGAGATTCCCGGAGCTGCCTGGAGTGCAGCTGAAGCTTGTTACTGCCGGTACCAGTATACCGGGCAGGGTAGAGGAAATGCTGGAGCAGGTAAGAATATAAAAAGAAAGTCCCGGCGGGCAAAACCGCTCGGGACTTTTGTTATTTCCTAAGTGCGTTTGATTTTCCAAACAGGTTCAGGAATGCAATATTTACAGAATATCTCTTCTCTTAATGTATCCAGGAAGTGCCGGATCTGAGACAACCTCCTTCACATGAAGGATTTTGACCATCTTGTCTACTACCTGATTCTCTACATGTACGCCCTCACCGATTTCAGCACCGGAAAGAATCACACTGTTTTTGATCACGGCATCCTTGTGAATAATGCAGCCACGACCGAGAATGGAATTCTCAATGGTTCCCTCCACCTGACAGCCGTTGGAAACGACAGAGTTGCGAATCTGGGCGGTTTTATAATAGTGAGTCGGACAGGAATCATTGGTACGGGTATAAATTGGCCATTCCGGATCGAAAAGTGTCTGTGCAGCCTTGATATCGATCAGATCCATATTGGCATTGTAATAGCTCTGGAAATCTGTGATGGAAGCGAAGAAGCCGCGGTGGGAAACTCCTCTTACATCCAGCTCATCATGCAGCTCATTGATAATGTCTGCAAGAGTAAAGGCTGAAGAAATTGCCTTTGCCTTGCGGATCAGCTCGATAAACAGATCCTTCTTCATAATGTAGGTGTCCATGAAAATATTGCGGTTTTTGGCATTTCCGTGGTTTGGCTCAATGGAGAGCACACCCTTTTGCTTATTCAGATTCAGGATATTACAGTTCAGATAAGCATCCTTCGCATTGTCTACTGCGTGATAAAGCAGGGTAATGTCAGCCTCAGACTGGATATGCTGTTCGATCAGCTTGGAAAAATCAGCAGTATAAACCATGTAATCTGGTGTGATTACCACATACGGATGATGCATTTCTTCGATGCATTCCATATTTTCGTAATAGGAAGCAATATCGGTGTTATAGATATTGTTTCTCTGGTCGCTGTCAGTGAAAAGAATCTGCAGCCGTCCGCTCTTTGAGTTAATGTTATAATGACGTCCGGTGCTGATATGGGAAACCAGAGTCCGTGGTTTCTCTTTCACGTAGATCTGGATGCGGTCAATGCCGCTGTTGCTCAGGTTGGAAATCGGGAAGTCGACCATACGGTATCTGCCCAGGAATGAGAAAGCTCCGATTGGACGGTAGTCCTCAAGTCCCTCTACACGGATGTTTCTGGATGATGAGTTTACAATTCCAAATGCTTTATACATATTATTCGGCCCCCTTTACTCGTTTCGCGATCAGCTCGATGTGCTCACTGTCAGCACTTCCTACAAGAGCACCCTTGCCGATGTTTACGCCATTGGCAACAAGGGCACGTATTACGGCAGCACCATCTTCCACAATAGCACCTGGCATAAGTACGCTGTCAATTACCTTTGCACCTGGTCTCACCTTAGCTCCGGTAAAGATTACGGAATTGGTAACCTCGCCTTCAATTACACAGCCCTGGGTTATGTAAGCATTCTGGATCCTGGCCTCTGTGCCAATATACTGCGGAAGTGCGGTTACATCTTCGGTGTAAATTTTCCAGGTAAGGTCGCTTAAATCCAGCTCATTATCCGGGCTGAGAAGATCCATATTTGCCTCCCAGAGAGAATCTATGGTTCCAACATCCTTCCAGTAGCCCTTGAAGCGGTAAGCGAAAAGACGTTTCTCATCGCCAAGAAGAGTAGGGATGATGTCCTTGCCAAAGTCATGGTTGGAATCCGGGTTCTTCATATCTGCAAGAAGCAGCTTACGAAGAAGCTTCCAGTTAAAAATATAGATACCCATAGAGGCAAGATTGCTCTCAGGTACCGGCGGCTTCTCAACAAACTCGGTGATACGGTCTGTCTCGCCGTCAGTGTTCATAATACCGAAACGGCTGGCTTCCTTAAGGGGAACCTCGATAACGGCGATAGTAGCATCTGCCTGTCTCTCTTTATGGAAGGCAAGCATCTTGTCATAATTCATTTTATAAATGTGGTCACCGGAAAGTACCAGAAGGTATTCCGGATCATACTGATCTATAAAATCAATGTTCTGGGAAATCGCGTCGGCTGTTCCGCGATATACGTCGAGTCCGGTGTCTGCTTTCTCACGAGGCGGAAGTACATATACACCGCTGTCCTTGGAATCCAGTCCCCAGCGTCCGCCAGCTGCAACATAACTGTTCAGCTCAACTGACTCATATTGTGTCAGTACGCCTACTACATCGATGCCACTGTTGGCACAGTTACTGAGGGGGAAATCAATGATACGGTATTTACCGCCGTAGGAAACTGCCGGTTTAGCCACTTTGTTGGTAAGATCGTGAAGACGGCTGCCACGGCCGCCTGCCAGAATCATTGCTAACATACTGTTCTGTTTCATGGTGAACCCTCACTTTCATTTCTTTAAGGTTACTATTCATAGCAATGAGTCTGTGAATAGTAATACTTTAAGGTATATTATACAATATTTTCGTTAAAAGTACAATTTTTTTGTGCAAAAATATTGTAAAATCCAGATGAAATTTAACTAAATATTCACTGGTAATTCTGTAGACTTTTCACAGCCTCGATGTCTTCCGGCTGTACCTTCAGGTTGGAAGTGAAAGTTCTGCCGTCCGGTGTGGTGATCTGAACCTCGATCACGGTTCCTTCGGAAATGCCGGCCCGCTGCACGGCGGAAACAAATTGTGGAAATTTCGGGTGACGCCTTGTAAAAGCGCTCCACAGGTTCTTAAGTTCAAGTAATTTCATGGGGTTAATAGCCATTTTTTTATCCTTCCTATCAGGCGCCAGAGTGTGTTTGGAAAATTGTTCCTGCAAGCTGCATGCCGCACTTTGCAGAAAGTCTTCTTTAATACGCTCCGGGACGATTGAAACGGTTCCCTCTATAACCGATAAAGTCCAATTCTTTACTGCTTTAATTTGCAGATGTGCGCTTGATGCCTAAAGTATACCAGAAAAAAATCTGCACTGCAATGAAGGGCTCAAATATTCACATATTTAGCGAAAATTCACAAAAGCGGCTTTACATGCTATAGGAAACATTGTTATAATAGACGAAAAGAACGTAGGAACAGATAAAGTGCGATATGAAGGAAAAAGAAAAAATATCAAATTTTTGCAGCAAGAGGTGTGAAGATGGAAGAAAAAAAGAGGTATAATCTTGGAGTCCTCATCGGAGGAGTGCATACCTATTTTCCAAAAGAGCATATCAAGGGGATTTCTGAGGCAGCGGCAGAGCTGGACGTAAATGTCTGTTTTTTTCTGGGAACCCGGACTAAGGACTTTTTCGAAGATGTCCTGGGCAGCAAACAGAAAAATTCCTATGACTATCAATTTAATACCATACATGACTACAGCCTGATCGGCGGACTGGATGGTCTGATTATTAATTATGGAACACTGGGAATCCAGCTGCGTGAGGATGATCCCAATGAATTTGCCCGGAAATATAACGGGATCACCACGGTTTTTCTTACGGAAATCGTGGATGTGCCCAATTGTCACTCCTTGATCTGTGACAACAAAGGCGGTATCGCGATGGTCATTTCCCATCTGGTGGAAGAGCATCATCTGTCCAGGATCCTGTTCGTGGCAGGACCGGAGCATAACACAGATGCCATTGAGCGTAAGGAAGCTTATCTGGAAACCATGAAGAAATACGGGCTTCCTGTCACTCCCGGAATGATTGCCCAGGGGGACTATTCCGAGTTTGTGGACAAACAGGTGGAACGTCTTCTGGATAGCAACCCGGATGCCCAGGCCATTGTGTTTGCCAATGATGAGATGGCTTTTGCCGGCTATCGTGTCTGCGAGAAGCGTGGGCTTGTGGTTGGCAAGGATATTATGATTACCGGATTTGATGACTGTGAGCGTGCATCCGGGATGGAACCGCCTCTTACCACAGTTCAGCAGGACGGAGAGCTTATGGGTAAAATGGCAGTCTACGATCTGGTGAACCGCTTGGATGGAAAAGATCCCGGAAAAGAAGCAGTATCCAGACGCGTGCCAGTTTCTTTTGTAAAAAGAGAATCCTGCGGCTGCGTGTCAGAGGATGCTTCGAGGAAAGAGACACCAGTGGGGCTTGGTGCCCAGGTGCACAGGCTGAATAAGACAATTGCAGGAATGAAGCTGGAGTTGATCAGTTTTCAGAGGAAATCCTGGTTTATTCCGGTTCTTGCCCGGGATTTAAACGACTGCATGGATGACGAGCAGGCTTTTCTGAAGGAAATTATGGAGAAAATGCGGGAGCTTCATACAAGATGCACGCATCTTTTTCTCCTGGATGAACCGATTGTTTACGATGGCAAACGGAAGTGGACCTGCCCTTATAACCTTCATCTTGCTGCCAGCTATGAGAATGGCAGGATCGTTACCAAGGCGGCTTACGAGAGACCTCTGGTCATGAAGGAAAACGGAATCTGTGATCTGATGGAGGATGAAGAGCGCCACCAGTTTATGGTCTTTCTTCTCTTTTCCGGGGAGAAGCAGTATGGACTTCTGGCCTGCGACATTGACCAGGAGGATTTTCCTTTCTTCTATGTGATCAGTCTGCAGATCGGTCTGTCCTTGCATTATCTGGAGATCAGCAAGGCAGAGGCGGCCAGACGGCTGGAGATGTCCAGGGATATGGAAGAGATTAAGGAGAAAAACCGCGTTCTTGGCATTATTTCCGAGTATGATGAGCTGACCGGACTTTTGAATCTGCGTGGGTTTATGGAGCACACCAAGCGGGTTTGCCAGGCTGGGAATGGCCAGAGAGCGTATATGATCTACGGTGATCTGGATCACTTAAAAGAGATTAACGACACCTGGGGGCATCCGGCAGGGAATTTTGCACTTAGGAGTGTTGCTGAAATATTAAAGGGATGTCTGCGCAGCAATGATATTCTGGGCCGTGTGGGCGGTGATGAATATATTATCATGCTGGAGTGCGAGGAAGCCGATTTCGGGGAGAAGTTCCGGGAGCGTGTGAAGATGGCATGTAAGCTGTTTAATGAAAAATCCGGCAAGCCGTTCCTGGTGGAGATTTCCCTTGGAATTGCCGAGTTTTGCCCCAATAGTTCAACAGATATCCAGCAGGTGATTTCCTTTGCAGACCAGCAGCTTTATGAGGCAAAGAAGCACAGGAAGAAGTCGGTGAGCAGGATGAATAACGAAGGTGCGTGAGGCAAAGGGGCTGGAGCGGTATCTCCAGCCCCTTTGCCCAATCAAAGAGAAACCACCAGTTGAACTAACTGGTGGTTTCTGACGAATCAATGCTTAAAATGGGAGAGCAGTTTTTTTAATACACCTGACCGTTTAGAGGTACTATCTGTGGCGGGGGCTTCCTGGATGCGGTGGCGGAAGTCAGCCAGGGTGGTGCACTGGGGCATGATTAGTTTGGCTTGTTTTTTGAATTGGGTAATATTGTTATAATTTTTTGTAAGGCTCTCAAATTCCGGAAGAAAAGTGAGATAATCGTAGTACCACTTGAAAGAAGGCGGGAATGCTTCAAGAGGCGAAATATCAAGCTTCTGCGCAAACGCCTGGGTCTGCGCAGTAATCTCTTCTGAAATTTCCGGGATTTTTTTGTATTTGCGATACCAGATAAAAATGTCAATCAGTTCACGCTCCATTACGATGGCCAGCTCGCGGCCCTGAATATTGTATTTGGTACATTGGTTCATGATCAATTGCCAGGAATCAAATTCACAATGGAAGTTTCTGGCACGGTTTCCTACAAGGGATGCGCTGTTATTCACACGGTAACGGACAATCTGCTCGTGAGTGAGCCAGATCCTGTTGGCAGTGAATACGGCTTCGCTGTAGAAGGAGCGGTCGTTGACACAGATCAGATCGTTAAAGCGAAGCCCCTTTTCCAAAATGAATTTCCGTTTGTAAATGGCATTCCATGGAACTACACTGATGTGGCTGAAAATTTCGGGCGCCTGGTGGAAATTCAGAACTTTATCGAAGCACTCAGCGGGCACATCAGACAGTGCAAAAAGCGGGGTATCGGAAAGCTCGCCGGTCTCATTGTCAAAGCAGACGGCGCAGCCCTTTACCATGTCGGCACCCGCCTGTTCAGCAATGGACAGGTATTTCTGGTAGGCACCTTTTTCTACAAGGTCATCTGCATCAAGAAAGTGAAGGTAATCACCATGGGCTTCTTCGATTCCCTTATTTCGACAGGCTCCTGCAAACCGGGTCTTTTCATTGAGGAAAAGGCGGATGCGGGAGTCTTTTTGCTGGTAATCTTTTATGAGGGCAACAGAAGCGTCGGTGGATGCGTCATCCACACAGATCACCTCCAGCTCCTCTGGATTTCCCAGATCCTGCTGCAATACACTGTCCAAAGTGGCTGTGATATATTTCTCAGCATTGTGAACCGGGATGATAGTGGTTAATTTCATAGGTAAATCCTTTCGTAAGGAATGGGTTATAAAAAAGCATTCCCACAAATTGTGACGCACATCTTGCAGAAAGCCTTTTTCAAACACGCTCTAGAGCATTCCCTTATCTTTATTTTTGCCAGAGCTTTGCGTCAGCTTCAATCCGGTAAGCTCGGCAGGCAATTCCAGACTTCCTGTATCCTTTAACATTCTGCAAAGAAATGCAATCTGGTGCCTGTAAGGTCTTGAGGTACTGTAGCGCTCTGGGTTAAAGGTGTCAAAAGTATAGGACGCTTTTGGCGCAGCAGCCAGAAGCGTAGCAACCGTTTTTATACTATCTGTGGAAGTGATTACGACTTCGTCGAATCGTGTCCCTCCCATGCACTTCTTATATTCTTCTTTCCCCAAGTCCAAAATATGGGACAATGGATAGAATGAGAAAAGTCCCATCCGGCTGGTGAGCACACTTGCCAGCTTCCAGCGATTACCTTTCTCGGGATCCGGCTTCAATGGCAGGCTGGAACAGTCAGGTGATAACTGTGCCAGATATTTGGCAGAGTCTGTATTGCGGAAATCATTGTATGCAAGCCAGAATTCTTTTTCCGGTGCCTGTGCTGCCAGGGCATTAAAATCCCGAACCAGATTCTGGGAAAGCTTCCGCCCTGTAAAGAACAGGATGCGTGTGCGCGGTGCCGGTACATCATCGGAAGAAGCTGGAGCATAATAGGGCAGCGGTCGTCCGTTTAAGAGAGAATCTGCAATATCTGTGAGAAGATATTGTGGGGACTCCTCGAAAATAGTGGCTTCTTCCGGGGAATCCTTTGCTGCCTGTAAATCATGATTATTTTCCATTTGCAGAGAGCTTTTTTTCGAAGAATTCCAATTGTGCTCCTGGGAATCGAACACACGGTCTGTATCAGAAGTAAACTGGTCAAAAGGTGCTGAATGTAAAGCTTCATTTGTGGCCATCTTCTCAGACATCAGCTCTAACTGTCTGATATATCGTACTAACTCCGGTACATTATCAAATGCAGGATATTCCGGGTGAAATATATCACAAAGTGTGGAGTGCAGATTGCAGGAATTATTTTTCAAACAGGCTCCAGAGCTCTCGGGCAGACAGGAAGTGGTTTCCTGCAGGACAGGAGCAGCTGGTACAGTCTGATGGTCACTGGTTGCATTTTCGTGTCGAAGAAATGTACCGCACAGAAATCGCAGAATCTGTGTGCCTGTGGTGAATCTGGCAGAAAGTGCATTGTGATAATCCGATATAAAAATATCACACGCCGCAGCGAAATCCGGTACATCGAAATCTTTTGGCATTTCTTTTATATGTCTAAATTCAGAAAAATCAATTTCCCTCTCATGGTCCAGATGCAGATACAAAACCTGATGATCGGAAAGTTCACAGTCAAATATGTAGAGGGCTGCCATGAAATTCCAGAATGTCTGCTCGGTGTCCGCAATATAGGATCCTGGAAGCAGCGGCGCATACAAAATAGTCTGCATGGAATCCATCTGCAGGCTGCGGCGGAGCTTTTCCCTGTGTGATTCATTGGGAATCACCGGAATGTGGGTGGAAGAACCGATAATGTAAGGCGTTTTGCAGATATTAGCTGTCATACATTCCTGCAGGTAAATATCCCGGTTCTGTACATTGTTAAAATACAGGCAGTCTGCCATAAACATAGTATGCTGCCAAAGCCCTGTATCAGCGGTGGAATCCGGTGTGTTCAGAACGGTTTCCGGATACAGATTGTGTCCGCAGTAAAGCAGCACAAACTGCCCCTCTTCCTTCCGGAAATAGTAGGGCAAAGGTCCGTCTGTGATCACGTAGCCGGAGAGTGCAAGTGCCTTGCCGTATTCTTCGCTATCCGGGCACACCAGAGTAATATTCTCAGACAGAGCTGTGCTGTCGGAAAGATAGCGGTTCAGAAGAGCCTGGAACAAGGCATGCTTCTCCTGAGTCAGGGAGACAATGATCTGGTGTTCTCCAAAATTCCTCAGAAGATGCACAAGTAATTTCAATATCCAGGTAGGAATTTCTTTTCCACGGCTAGCTTCCAGAAGAATCTGCTCCGGATCAGGAGCAAGACTTCCGGTATAGGCAAAGCCATAAAACTGGGAGGAAGTTTTTTCCCGGTGGATCATCTCAGCAGGCTGATAGCTGGGAGATGTTTTGTGAGAAAGCTTGTAATCCTTTATCCAGGCTTTCTGCTGCTGTACGGTCATTCCGTTGCAGGCCTCTATGAAAGAAATCATTTCCTGCCTGGAACCATAAAGACAAAGCAGCCGCCCAATATGTGGCGGAAGGGAATATCGGACATAATGATTATTCTCCCAGTCCGGAATATTGGACTCCATATAATCGAAAAGCTCATTGACCAATTGCAGCTTCAGTTCTTTCTGGTTAGTCTCATAGTTGGTAAGCAGCTTCCAGAAACGGTAGAAAAAATGGCGCACGGCAATGAAATCCAGTTCTGTCTGATATTGCTCAAACAGCCCCAGCTTCTCCATTTCTTCCTTCATAAAAATAATGGCATTCCGGATGTGAAGGGTGGAAGGCGTGAGACGGCTGAGAAATCCTACATTTTTTCTGTAATTATAGAAGCACTGATCCACGTATCCGATGGAACGGGCTTTCACAGCCAGAAGATAGGCCACCGGAAGATCTTCGAACCGGATTCCTTCTGGAAAGCAAAGTCCGTTAAACAGGTCTCTGTGAATGAACTTGATCCATGGGTATGGAGAAATCGCAGGTAATTCATAGGGCTTGTCTGCAACGCGGAAATTCTGATTATGACAGGATGCAATGTATTCCTTACGAACTCCGGTCTCAGAGTCTACATTATAGTAACGGAAAAGAACCAGGTCGTTTCCGTCAGCAGTAGCTTTTTCATAAAGAAGTCTGCAGGCATCAGGCTCTACGAAGTCATCGCTGTCTACAAACCAGACATATTCTCCATGGGAATGGGCAAAACCATAATTTCGTGCCCTGCTGACTCCGTGGTTCTCTGTGGAAAATATAAAAAGCTTCTCCGGATTTAACGACTGATAAGCCTGCAGAATCTGCAGGCTTCCATCTGTACTGCCATCATTGACAGCTACGATCTCTATTTCCTCAAGTGTCTGTGCCAATAAGCTGTCCAGGCACGCACTCAGGTATTTTTCCACGTTATACACCGGTAAAATGATGCTGACTTTAAAAGACTTCATCAAAAACTCTCTACCCCATTCCTAATTCCGATATTTCAAGTCAAAATTGCAGTTATTTCGTCAATCTTTTACCTATAATAGTACCAGTTCGACAGGGGGATTTCAAGGGGAAAAGGAAGGAAGAAACTTGTTTATTTTCTGTTTATCTCTTTCTCACCAAATGAACACATTTATATAGTACCATGGAAAACGAGAAGGAGGGTTTTTACTTATGACTGACAAGGAGTATTATGAGCTTATTCAGCCGTATGAGGATGCGATGAAGCTATTGCTGACACGTCTGGAAGTGCTGAACCACTCTATTTATAAAACAAAGACGGGGAAACCCGTTCATAACATACAGTACCGGATCAAAAAGAAGGACAGCATTGAGGAAAAACTGGTGCGTCATGGTTTCGAGCCAACCTTGGAAAATGCCAAGGATCAGTTGCAGGATATTGCGGGGGTGCGTATTATCTGCTATTTTGTTGGTGATGTAAATAATCTGATAAACATGTTAAAGAAGCAGCCCGACCTTATTTTCATCCGTGAGAGAAACTATATTGAGAGCCCCAAGCCCAACGGTTATCGCAGCCATCATGTCATTCTCGGCGTAAATGTCTGCTGTCTGGATGCAAACGAATACTATCCGGTAGAAATCCAGCTGCGCACCATCTCCATGGACTTCTGGGCCGCCATGGAACACCGCGTCTCCTACAAGAAACAATACGACAACAAAGAACAACGTGTAGCCGAACTTCTCCAATACTCCAATATACTGGAAAAGATGGAAAAGGAGTTTGAGAAATATAATGATCATCCGGTTGAAATGTGAGTAGCAATCTGATAAAATAAAGAAAACGTTTGTTCGAAGGAGGCTATAAACATGGTGTTTGTAAATGAAGCATGGAACGGAACTGGTGAAATTGTAGTTTACAGTAACTATCATAAATATTGGCTGGACAGAGAACGAAAGATAAAGAATCCATTGTTTGATGTGTTTAGCGGGAAAATATTGGATTTGAAGGATAGGAAACCATCGGCGATTAAATATTTTTACAATTTACTGGATTGTGAGATATGCCCCGGAGTAACTATTTGTGTGGTACCTTCCAGTAATGCGGAAAAAAGAGAATCCGGAATTGGAAAACTAGGAGAAATGCTTGCTGCCAATGGAAGGGATAATAAAGTATATTTTTTAAGGAGAAGCCATTCAATCAACAAGCTTGCAACAGGAGGAAGCAGGAATCTGTCAGTTCATATGCAGTCTATTGATACGGTAGAGGATATAGACATAAGCGCAGACATTGTATTATTGATGGATGACGTAACTACAACTGGAAACTCTCTGTATGTCTGCAAAGAAATTTTATTAAATCGTGGAGCCGCTAATGTAGAAATGTTTGCATTGGGTAAGGCAATATAAAATGGAAAAGCTTATGGAAGAAAAGAAAACAACACTATGGCAGGAAATAAAAATCTGTCGAGTTGATGAAACAAATTATCCACATGATTTGAAAAAAATAAAAGACCGGCCAGAGGTTTTGTACTATAGAGGAAATATTGATATTTTGAATGAGCATAAAAGTATTGCGGTTGTAGGATCACGTAAGATATCGGCTGTAGGTGCTAAGTTGGCTTATAATGCGGGCAGTATTATAGGCAAAAATGGTTTTAATCTTGTAAATGGTCTTGCACTTGGCTGTGATGCAGAAGCTCTAAAGGGGGCTCTGGCAGCAGGGGGGAAATGCGCAGTGGTTCTTCCTTGCGGAATAAATGAAATATATCCGAAATCTAATCAATGGATTGCAGAAGAAGTTTTAAAGCAGGGCGGATGTCTTATTAGCGAATATCCCGAAGGAACAAGACCTGAGAAATATCGTTTCGTGCAGCGCGACCGACTTCAAAGTGGCATGTCTCAGGGGGTTCTGGTAGTAGAAGCTATGGAAAAAAGTGGTACTATGCATACTGCAGAGTATGCAAAAAAACAGAATCGCCGCCTGGCTTGTTATTATCACGGTTTGTTGAAATATTCTACAGGAAATAATGTTTTGGAGAATTTATATCAGGCAGCAGTGATTAAAACCAATGAGGATTTAGAGAACTATTTATGTGAAATTGCAGATATAGAAGAATATACGCAATTGAGTTTTGATTTTGTATAACTATTTCCCCACGAGAAACAGAAAAGCAGCATTGTTTCTCGTGGGAATTTTTATGTTCTGTTTTAGTACAAATTTTATTGAAAAATATTCTACATCATTTCTACTTTTTTATCTTATTTTTTGTACGGAATAAATGGCAAAAATGCCGTAGTTCGCATACTCTTTTCATATTCTAACAGTTGCGAAAGACCCTGACTTTTGCAGCTAAATGGATATAAAACACCCGTCAAACCCAGTAAATACAGGGCTTGGCGGGCTTTCTGCTTTGTCAGATTTTCATGGTGTTTTTTCTATTTTTGGGTCTTTGCTAAAACTTTTTTTATTTCCCCTAGCGTACGGATACGTTTTCCAAAATCAATATCTGTAACTCTTTCGATATCTTTTAAAACTTCATCGTAATAATCAAACAGATAATAGTTTTGCTGGATTAGGCTGCATTTGGCTTTTGACAGAGATTCCAAAATAGTTCCGATGCTGTATTTTCGCTCCAGTTTATTTTCCAGTATTCTAGCGATTGTCAAAGCTACAAAACAGGTAAGGAAATGTGCTTCGATATGTTCTTTTGTCCAGACATACACGGGTCTGGCTTCCAGTTCACTTTTGGTTACTTTAAAAGATTCCTCAATTCTCCATAAACCTCGGTACATATCGATAATCTCGTCGTCAGATGTCTCCATTTCGCTGGTTAAGAGCATGTAGTAACCATCCAGTGATTCTTCCTCCCGGATTTTGTCCTCATCAATGTCCAGCCCAGAAGAGGCGGTAAGGATTTCTCCGGTTTCTTTGTCATAGTCTATTTTTTGACATATTTTGCAGCACCATAAGACGTGGCTCTTATATAATTCCCTGGATTTTTTGCCAGGTCTCTTGCTTTTGTCAGTGCAGCTTCACGCTCTGCTTTTGCTCGTTTGGCATATTTTTCACTCCAGAAGACAACCTGTTTCTCATTTACCTGCTTTTTTATTTTTTTGCCCGAAACAGAGGATACTTGGATTGTTCTTGGAGACTTGCGGGATTTCCGCTTGTATTCTGTACCAAGCCATTCATAACCTTCCTGTTCCAGAACATAGTCCTTGATGCTTTTTTCTGCGCCCCGGATGGACATACTGAAAACATATCCGTCATGAGTGGGCGTGTTGATCGTGTACCAGATGTTATCACCTGTTGTCATTCCTTTGTCAGCAACGGAAATGACTCTGCCAAGATCAAACTGCTTTTTGATGCGTCCAAAGTTAGGTCTGTAGGTCAGACAGTCATTGGTATTTCCGGGAAAAAGTTCATAAGTAATAGGAATTCCCTGATTATCCATGAAAAGTCCCATCTGCACAATTGGATTTGGACGATGTTCTTTTGAAACTCCTTTACGGAGAAAATCGGTTTGCTCATCTGTCTCAAAATAGTAGTTTGTAACATCATAATAGATGAGGCTGGTATCCCTGCCATAATTCTCTTTGATATGGTCATTTAGCCAGATCTGCAAGTTTTCTTTATGTTTGTCAAGGAAAGACAGACAGCGGTAAACATCGTCTAAAGAGTAGTCTGTTTTCTCAAAGAAATGTTCCCGATCATCATAGGAAGATTTCTTTGAAGCAGGGAAAAGAAGTCTGGAATAGACCAGCATCTTCATGATGGTATTGGCATCATACTGTTCTTTTGAGCGGCGCTGCCGGTTCGTTAGGAAAGTATGGAGACCGAGCTCATGGTAGATCTGGCTCAGTGCAGCATAGCCAAAGTTTTTTCTCAGCTTGTCACCTAAACAAAGGCGATCAGAATCGTAAAAAGTAAAGTGGATGGGAGCCTGTCTGGCTGCTTTTTCAGCTTTTAGCGGCTCGACTCTTTTTTGAAAGTGAGCAATAGGGTCATCATATTTTTTTTCTAATTCGTCTAGCCGGCCAATAGATTCTACTGTTTTCTGGCGGGAGCATTTCTTAGCTTTATCGTAATAGGTGTCAACAATGGAAAGGCGAATCCGACCATTCAGGTTTGGTGTTTTTTTGAGGTACATAGCAAGCACTCCGTTTCGTATAATATTTATTGCACCACAAAACGATACAAAACGCTAGTAAAATATGACGAAATTTAAAAATAAAAAAAGCCTGAAAGCAAGGAAACAAAAGGCTTTCAAGCGATAAGTGAGCATATGTTACTGCAAAACTGTGGTGCATGGCGAATTTCGTTGGGCTGCGGTTTCGGTCGTTCGCATCCTTCAAAATGAAAAGTACAAGGGAGATCTGCTTATGCAGAAGTATTATATCCGGGATTTTCTTACGAAAGAGCTGGAAAAGAACGATGGAAAACTGACACAGTATTATGTGGAAAATGATCATGAAGCAATCATAGAGCGGGAAATATGGGACGCGGCACAGCTGGAAATCAACAGAATCAAAGAGTTTAAACGGAATCATCAGATCCGGGAATTGGGAAGCAGCAGTCTGGAACCTTTTTATGGAAAAATTTTTTGTGGGTGCTGTGGCGGAAGGATGGTGAAGAAGAGTAGAAAAAGTGTGTGGCGTTGCATAAATTCCGGCAAAGAAAAGGGTGGATTTTGTAAAGCCAAGCCTGTTGAGGGGCATAAGATGGAAGAATACGTAAGCGCTGCCTGGGCACAGCTGGTATCCCAGAGAGAAAATCTTCTGTCAGGTTGGGAGAAAGATATTGCTCAGGGAAATGCCCTGGAGCGCTTACGCGCAGCACAGATGAAAGAGCTGACCGAAAAGTATCCTGACTGGTTCCAGGTGGCGAAGAATACGAGAATGGTGATCGGGGAAATTATAATTGGGGGTGATAAGGGGTGTGAGATTTTGTTTATGGATGGCGTAAGGCTGGTGACGGATTAGAGCGTGTTTGAAAAATCATTCCCGTTACCAGGGGAATAGGCTGTGAAGAAAGAAAGCAAAAGAATTTAGCAGACTTTCGAAAAATACTTGTAAATCAAGAACTTCAATGTTATTATGATAAAAAGCATATTTCTCATATAGTTCAAGGCATATCCGCCATCTGATTTATCTAATCACACATCAGAAATCCATGCTTTTTACCCATTAACGAAGAAGAGCAGGAGTTCTGAATGAAAGGTATGTATGCTTAGCTTGTCTTTTCTGACTCCTGCAAAGAAAAGGAGGACCAGCCTATGGTAAACAGAAACTACAAGGTCACGATATTCCGGATGCTATGAAGGCAGTAACAGGGAATTGATGGAACAGTGCCAGATACTAAGGGAATATGCAATATATGTAGCGCGGGTTCGTAAATATGCAAAATATATGCAACTGGAAACAGCTGTAAAAAAAGCTGTAGATGAATGTATTCAGGAGGAAATTCTGGAAGAATTTCTTCGGAAAAATAGAGCGGAGGTTATCGCAGTGAGTATATTTGAATATGACAAAGAAGAGGAAGAACGTAAACTGAGAAAAGCTGAGTTTGAGGCTGGTGAGCAAAGCGGAATACAAAAAGGAATACAAAAAGGAATACAAGAGGGAATACAGGAAGGAAAGGAATTGAAAACAAAAGAAATTGTCAATTCGTTACTTCAGGATGGAATGGGCATTGAAAAGATTGCGGCTTTACTGAAAATTAGCAAAGAACATGTTTTGGAATTAGCAGGAAGGAGCAAAAATTTATGAAAAAGAATTACCACCTCCACCGGCTGATTCGTTTTTGCCTGATGATTTCCCTGCTTCTGCTGTGCAGTGCAAGCCAGGTATTTGCTGCAGCAAAGGTAAATCTGAAAAACACCAAAATCAAATTATCAGCCACCAAACTCACCTACAATCAAAAAGTCCAGCGCCCGAAGGTAAGCGTCACCTATAAGGGCAACGTCCTGAAAGAGAAGAAAAACTATGTTCTGAAATATTCCAAGGGCTGCAAAAAGGTAGGCACCTATACGGTTCAGATTATTGGAAAAGGTGCTTATGCCGGAAACGTGAAAAAGCAGTTTACCATTTTGCCTCCAAAGACCCAGGTAATGGGTGGTTATGTTGGAAAAAAGACTGTCAGTGTGATAATAAAAAGGCAAACCGCTCAGACCAGCGGTTACCAGCTGCGCTATGCCACAAATTCCAAATTAAAAAATGCGAAAACCATAACAGTCAAAGGAAACAAAAACAACACCGTTTCCCTCAATGGACTGAAAGCCGGAACTACATATTATATGCAGGCCCGTACCTACATGGCCATTAAAGGAAAGAAATATTATTCCAAATGGTCTTCCACGGAACATTGTAAAACAAGCGGAAAGTCAAAAGGAAATACTTCAAATACAACGCCTACCCCTAAGCCGGTTCCGAAATTAACGCTCGAAGAGGGAAAAGCAAATATAACCCTGGAAAGCGGAAGATATTATGAGATTGAAACGTCAAATGGAATCAAAGACATTAATATTTCTGATCCGGCTGTTGTATATTCCACAGATGAAGCTGAAGGCGGAAATAGCCGCTTATTTGCGACACTTGAGCCTGGGAAATGCGTGATTACCATCACGGATATTTATGGACAAAAAATTACTTCCACGGTTTCAGTTACCCAGAAGCTATACAATCCGCATATTGAGACTTCTTATGTAGTGACATCTGAAACCGTTGACAGCACACTTCCTGTTCCCACCATCAAGTCAATAGATTATGGTGACGGATGGGTGGATGTGAACTGCCCGGGAACTTTTTCCCAGTCAGATCCCTATGTTGGTTACGAAGGTTATCTTTCTTACAATGATAAATTTGCATACAGTGTTCAGGATATGCGAACAATCGGTGAAGATGACGGGATAGGAAGTGTGAGTTTCTATTATTTAGACTCAGGCCGCAGTTACTATACAAAAGTACGTTCTTACACCATCCGCAATAATGTAAAAGTCGTTGGACCGTGGAGTGAAATCCGTAAAGTGGATTTGCCAATATATGATACGAAAGGCACAACACCTGCTAAATATACATATGAAATTTATGGTCTGGACAAGCAGAAAGCAGATATCTACACGCATTGTATCAAACCTCTTTTTATAAAAACAGACAATCCGGATTTAAATTCTTTTGGCTTGCTCTGTAATGGAAAAAGCCCTTTGATAAATGTGTATTCAGGTGGAACAACGCATATATATGATGATATTCCTTATGAAAACGGCGATTCCGAGACAACTTCCCTGAAAAAAGTAAAAGGCGGTTATATCGGATATGTAGATTTTGAAAAAGCAGGAACATACAATATTGAATTCCGAGAATACTCCATGTCTGGTTATACGGTTGCAAAAACAGTGGCATTAAATGTGGTGGACTATGACCAGGCTGAGAAAGCATGGATGACTGACATTATCAATAAAGTTACAACTTCCGGTATGACTCCATTTGAAAAAATGGATGCTGTAAGTGATTACCTCACAGAGCCAGGTCGCTTCAAATATGTAACGGTACATGGAAATTATCTGGTATCTCTGGCAGCAGAACCTAATACTCCATTTTTTGTATCTTATCGTTGGGATTCCTGCACATCACCGGCAGCTCTTTGCGATTTTGCAAAGTTAATCGGTGGTTTTGATGATATTCACAATTGTTATGGCGATTATCAGAGAGGCACTGAGGAATGGTCACGCTGGCATTATGTGGCTAAACTTACGATAGGAAGTGAAACACGAAATTACGCCGTATGCCCGATGAGCCCAACCGGTGAAGTCGGCGAAACACAGATGATCGACCTGACAGACCTTAGTAATATGAGGAAATTTGGGTGATTTCAATTTAAATAATCCTTTTTACCGGGCAGGCCAGAAGGCATTTCTGGCCTGCTTTTCTGCACAATTCTTACGAAAATCATATACATAATCCTCAATTTTTCTGATTGACATTGCCCTTCATTAAGTCGTATACTTAATTTACTTTTACAAAAGAAAAATCTAAATCTGACCATTCGGTCAGGTAATTCCATTTCGTTATGAATATTTTGCGTGGGTATGAAATAGTTGTTGTAAAGTTATAGTTTTGTATACTAATACTTGAAAAATACAAAATATATGTATATACTAATGATAGTACAAAATGTTCGTTCTTGTATTGTACACATGACTTTATATAACTTTTTCATACAAAGAAAGGAGTGTGCATGCGGGAAAAGAACGCCACATCAATTGAGTACTTTAAAGATCCACGGCGGATAGTTGATCTTCTGAATGGAATTGTTTTTCATGGCAGGCAGCCTTTAAAATGGATGATCTGACCGGAGCAAATGATTTTCCAGAAGAACTGCAGAAATTATTTTTCGAGACACCAATGCTGCTTTTTGAAGTGTATTATTTCAAAAATATACACTGGTTCCAGACCGATTTACAACAGGTTTGTGGATTTTTGCAAAGAACGAATGACAAAACGGCTTTACGGGAGTATGTAAAGGCAAATGAAGAGGTTTTCTCCAAACTAGAAGAAGACACATTTGACCTACTTACTGTAATGTCGGGAATTAGGGCCATGAAACTTATAAAGAGAGATGTTGAAACGGTGGGAGGTGAATTTGATATGTGCAAGGCGTTTGATGATATGATGAGAGACAGCAAACAGGAAGGTATTCGTGAGGGCAGACGTGAGGGCGAACGTAAGACAGAAGAACGAATGAATGAATTAATTCAAAAGTTAGTCTCTGCTGGGCGTATTAATGATTTATTGCAGGCAAGTAATAATAAAAAGTATCGAAAAAAACTGATGGCGGAGTTGGGAATTGCATAAGGGTAAAATTGGGTGGCAGCCTTTGATAGCAGCCACCCAATTTAATTCCAGAAGAATTACAATTCTTTGGGTAAATATAGTTCAACCTCAGTATTTTCATTTATTACATTGTACTTCACGAGCTTATATGTTACTCTATTCTAAGAATCGCAATTGTATTTGACTAATTCAGGCATATACAGTACTGTCGCCGATAGGAGACATGTTCGTTTATGGAGCAAAGGAACTATGAAGAAAAAAAGAAAAGGTTTTACACTGGCAGAGCTTCTCATTGTTGTTGCCATAATAGCAGTATTGGTGGCAATAGGTATTCCCATATTTACCAGTCAGCTTGAAAAAAGCCGAGAAGCAACCGATGCCGCAAATATAAGGGTACAGTATGCACAGGTTATGGCTGAAGCAATTACAGTCGATGGAAATGTAAATATAGATGGAAAAGATTTTGAAAAAATCAATCTTAGGCAAAAACAGCCAGACTGGCAAACTGAGACAATCCCCAATAGTCTGGGAAATTTTTCTGTTATTGAAGGAATTCCCGGGACACAGGCGTGGGTAGAATATCATGCTGATACAGAAACGGTTTACATTAAGTTTGAGGGGGAAAGCCAAAATGGTGATAGCGACTCAAATGGGGAAAATAATATCCTGATAGATAGCAGTTCCTGGGATAGCACATCCGGTTGGGAGGTAATAAATGTGAAGTTTGAGAATGGAAAGGCAATTCTAACGCCTTTTTCTCATAAGGATAGTGTGCTAAAACAGGGTGGCGATGGAACGATTATGTTACAGGCGAATAAAAAATACAAACTTGTTGTTAATATAGAAGAGTGTGGCGCGAATCTAAAGGTCAGACTGTCTAATAGAAATGGCAATAATACCTACCTCGAACAAAATATTCAAAAATTGGGGAAATATGAATTTGATTATACACACGAAGAAGGGCGCGATGATGATGTTCGGATTTCTTTTGAAATTCCGAAAGGTCAAGAGGGAAAAGATTCTGTATGCATTACGTCAGTCTCTTTTATACAGGTAAATAATTGAAAACACAGTTTGAGCAGATGTTTAAAATTTGCAAACATAACCGGAAAGAGGAAGAAGAGCTTGGCATAGGGAATATGATGTTGGAAATACGGAAAAGAAAGTGACAAAACTGATCTCCTGTCAAGTCCATTGCAGTTTAATATTACAATGGACTTGAACAGGATATTTTTTTACTTCCATTTTCAGTTTTTATTATCTAATACTTTTACCCATTGAGAATTACCAACTCCATTAGGGACGCTTTGATTTGTACTAGTAGCCTTATAAATATATGTGTAACCCTGTGGATCAATATAAATATCCCCTTTTGACAAGTTATATATAACTCCGTTTATTGCATTTTTCCACGTATGGGGTGGATTTTTTGTAATCGCTATTAAATCGCCGTTTGCTCCATCAGGCGTCCAATAGTAATGTCCCTGATCTTGAGATGATCCAAGTTCTCGCCCTTTATATCCGTTTTCATTGGCTACGACATAATATTTAACATTGTTATTACTATCATGATAGCTAATAAGTTGACCATAATCTAAATCTATTTTTATTGTTATTCCTGCTCCAGATGCAGGTTCGCTTGGCCAATTATAACTTCCCCATTTATTTACAACTGAATCAACGTCTGTAATGGTATTATCTGGTATAGTAGGAGTTGGAGTTTCTGTAGGAAATATCGGTTGTGTTGGTACAGGAGTTAAAGTTGGATTATTACCATTATCCGTTCCCCCAGTCCAATAAAATGAAACATATTCATTCCCTGTACTTGTCTGTGGATGATATGTAATTTCACAATATCCTTTTGGTCCAGGAATACCTTTCCAATATGTGTCTCCGGCATTCGAAGATACTCCACCGATGGTAATCGGCAACGGTGTTTGCCAGTCATCTTTCTGTTGCTTTAGAGGCGTTACCATAATAGAATAGGTACCATCCATTTCTTTGTATATTTTCTGTCCGCTGTCTTTCGTATACGTAGCACTGGTATCCCCCGTAATCGCCGCCATCATCACTTCCGCATAAGCCGACCTAACATCAGAAAGATCCACCGCTTCACGGCTTCTTTCAAGTTGGCTTGTAAAGATGGGAATGGCGATGGCAACCAATACACCAATTATTGCCACAACGATTAAAAGTTCTGCCAGCGTAAAACCTCTGTCAGACTTCAATTTTCTTTTCATAAACATCCCTTTTTCTTATATATTTGGTGATAAAAAGCATATTCTTTCTTTTTAATGATAGCATATAGCCTTTTAGAAATCCATTTGCATTTTCGACAAAATAAGTTGTAATTTTCGTAACATTTGCGAATCAAACAAAAAGACAATAATTATCCAAAACAAGATATCAACTAATATAAAATTTTTTGCACAAGCTGTGCTTGAAAGCCAGTAATTCATATTTTTTGATGCTTTTGAGTGAAACAAAATAAAGCACTTGAAAACTTTAGAATACAATGCCATTATAATAAAAAATATATATTTAATATAATCTATAACATATCTTATATCCGATTTATCTAATCGCATTTCAGAAATTTATGCTTTTAAATCCGTTGAAAATGAAAAAAGCAGGAGTTCTGAATGCGATTGCTGAATGTTAAATGAGGTATGTATTTTCAGACGCCTGTCAGAAGAAAAAACACCGGGCAACCTATATGCCGAACATACCGTTGCGAGATTTTTTTATATATCAGCTGAAATTGAGCAAACAGGAAGTACGATCCAAAGGAGGCGGATTTGACATGTGTAAAGCGATTAAAGAGATGCTGCGAGTTAGTAGACAGGAAGGAGAACAGGAAGGGCGCCAGGAAGGGCGTCAGAAAGGACGATTGGAAGGGCAAGATGGAATGGCGACCTTGAGTGAGAAACTTATTTTGGCAGACCGTGTCAGCAAGCTGTTAAAAGCAAGCACCGATCGGGAGTATCGAAATAAGTTACTGGTGGAGTTTGGTTTGGCGTGAGAATGGCGCTAAATCATGTGAATACATGATTTCTGTGCGTCGCGAAGCGGCTGTTGGTCTCGGCGTGAACAGATAACCTGAACTAAAATAATTTAAAACGTGGGACAGTGATTCATCTTGTGTTCTGTGATTTGTCATGCTACTATAAATCTGTAAGTATCTTTTGATTCAAGTTATAGCAGAAGCATATCAAACATAAAATACATGGAGAGAAGAAAAATGCAAAAGAAAAAGAAGAGGACATTTGCAGCCCTTTTGACCGCAATTCTGGTAGTTGCGCTCACTGGCTGCAGTAAACTGGGGTCCATTATTAATGAAATTCATGGCTCATTGATCGGAAACAATTATACCGTATATACCTATGATAATTATGGGAATCAGACCTTGAAAACCTCTGGAAAGAAAATCAGCATTACCGGAAATAAAATCGAAACCGTCAGCTATGACAGCGATGGAAGAGCAGTAACCGGCTATGATCTGTCTTCAGTAATCACCATTACCATTGATGGAAAAGAAATCGAAAGCTGCGGAGATACCTGTGTATTTGTGCAGAATGGGCTGGAACCGGAGGTGGATTTTTCATTAGACGAGGTCAACAGTAACGGCGGAAACGGGATTACGGATAATGCAGCTCTGGCGAGGGTTTTGAACCGGTATAAAAATGATTTTGGCAAATCCAGGGTTGTGGTCATCAAATCCCAGCTTGGACAGCCTATCGCCGCATTTTCCGGGGATAATGTCTATTGGGAAATTCCGGACGATCTGCCGAAAATGACAAAGCTTATGGTCGATGGGAAGGCATTGTACATACATCGGGCCAACTACCAGATTATTGATAAAGACCTTCTTTAAAGCGTAGCAGGAGTGGCTTGTACCACTCCTGTTTTAAAAACAAAATCATATGTTTAATGATTGACAATATATTTTTCAAGTCGTATACTATATTCACTTTCACTACAGAAAATCTCACAGGAAAGTCTGTGTCCGGTCATTCGACCAGATAATTTCATAGTTGTTTTACAGTATAAAAAGGATAGAAAATGACAGATGCGTGCACAAAAACAAATAAAAAATATACTAATACTTGAAAAACACAATTAAATTATGTATTATTATAATATAAAGTGTATTAAAAGAGTATATGCTGCGTTCTGCACACTGTTATTTCACTCAGAAGGGAGTGTGCATGAAGGAAGAAAACGCCACATCCGGAACTTGCAACTGATTAAACTGAAAATACAAACCGAAGGAGGCGGATTTGACATGTGTAAAGCGATTAAAGAAATGTTGCGGGATAGTAGACAAGAAGGTCGGAAAGAGGGAAGACAAGAAGGTCAGGATGAAATGGCGATCTAATCGAGAAGCTTATGTTATCAAATCGCATCAGCGAATTATTAAAAGTCACCACGGATAAGGAATATCGAAATAAACTGCTGATAGAATATGGAATTGCCTGATTGCTGTAACGCCTGTAACAACAGAATACGGAAGCGAGGGAAAGACAATTTCTCTCCCTGCTTCCGTGGATGTGTAGAAGATTTTAACTATAGGAACCAAGTATTAATTCGCATTTAGCATCCCAGGTGTTGCAATTGTATGCTATAGTATATCCTTTGCTATTATCTTCTCGTACCCAGAAACGACCTTCCTACATTTTTACTTTCTGCCCATTTAAAAAAGTGATTTCTTTAAGTCCGAAAGCATCAAAACCAGTACTACCCTGTTTATCCTCATAAGGCACCTTCTTATTATACTTCCCAGTTGAAATAAAGTCTGCCTGTATTTCCGCGTAATACGCTCTCAGGTTTGCCCAGTCAGTGGCGACTCTGGCCTTGTGGAGCTGAGAGGTGAAAATGGGAATGGAGATAGACACGAGAACTGCAATGATTGCAACTACAATTAAAAGCTCTGCCAGCGTAAAGCCCTTTCCCCTGGTTTTCCTGTTGCTGTGCTTTTGTGCACACTTATAGAATTTTGCCATAAAAATCCCTTTCTTTGAAAATTTCTTTTGTAATTTGCCGGAATTAAACATATTTCCGGCGCCTTATCTGTTAAATCTGAGTCTAACATATTGCATGTAAATTATCTACAGTATTTCCTAGATTCATAATCTTTTTCCTTTCTGGACGAAGAAAAGGTTCTGGGCTATAATAGAAACAATGAAAACGCTTCAGAAGCAGAAATAATAAGGAGTGCATAACGTGGAAAGACAGAAATGGGTGGGAACTATACAGGATAGTGAATTTCATAATACAAATACAAAACGGGAAGCAGGGCAAACCCCACAAATATCTGTGATCATGCCCGTATATAATGGTGAGAAATACATCACCCGGGCAGTACAGTCTGTTTATGCGCAGGATGTACCACTGGAGCTGATTGTCATTGATGACGGCTCTGTTGATGGAACCCGGGAAGTTCTCATTCCATGGGAAAACAGACCGGATTTTGTTTATATAAAAAATGAGCGAAATCTTGGTGCTGCCGGTTCCCGTAACCGCGGTGTGTCTGTTGCGAAAGGCAGATATGTGGCATTTCTGGATGCAGATGACTGGTGGGAAGAGGGAAAGCTGGCGGCACAGCTGGCCGCTCTTGCAATGACCGGTGATGTAATCTGCTCCACAGGACGTGATCTCATGAATCAGGACGGAACCTTTACAGGCAAGTATATTCCGGTTAAATCCAGGCTGGATTATCATGAGCTTCTGAAACATAACAGCATTAACTGTTCTTCCGTTCTGATTCTCCGTGAGGTGGCACTGGAATTTCCGATGGAGCATGATGACAGCCATGAGGATTATATCACCTGGCTGAAGGTGGTGCGAAAATACGGACATGCCACAGGAATCAATAAGCCCTATCTGAAATATCGTCTGTCCCAGGGCGGAAAGTCAAGAAACAAAGCCAAATCTGCCATCATGACCTATCAGGTGTACCGTTACGTTGGCTATGGGCCGCTGAGAAGTGCCTGTTTCTTTTTGTCCTATGCACTTCACGGAATCTGGAAATATCGTTAAAGTATTAGAGCCTTTTTCAAACAGGCTCTAGTGGGGCTCTCCCATTTTTCTGCGCCATTGCAGGGGAGAGCATCCTACCTGTTTCCTGAAATATCTGCTGAAATGGGAAAAATCTGAAAATCCGCACATCAGCGCAATCTGCTGGACAGTCAGTGCTTCATTTGTCAGCAGGTTTTTCGCCTTATCCATACGGATCTGAAGCAAATCTGCATGAGGGGTACTCTGGAAAAATTTCTGATAGCAGGAATAGAACTGGCTTTTTTCCAGACTGACCTTTTTACAAAGCTCTGTGGTGTCCCATGGCTTAGCGTAGTTCGTGAGCATTTCCAGCCGAAGCTTTCGAAATGCAGAATAAAGATTGTCTCCTTCCGTTCCACTTCCATGTATCTGATGGCTTTTAAGTCCCCTTGCAATCGTAATCATAAGCTGCTGAAAGAGAGTATATTCGTATTCATCGGAAAATAAATCATTTGCTATATGTTCTTTGTGAAGGAACCGGATGCAGGCATCGATCTCTTCACAGTTTCCCGGATAAAAAACAGTGTTAAGTGGGATCCCATACTGTTTTTTCAGATCTGCCTTACAGGAAAAATGAAGGTAGCTGTTCCGGAATCTGTGAACAGCCTTATAATGCTGCTCATATCCGGGGGCATAGAGAATACAGGCATTTTCCTTGGAAATACTGAGTCTTTTATCCAGATACACCTTCATGGGTGTCTTAAAAAGCAAAAACAGATAGTCTCCGCTTCCGTTGGGGCGGTAGATCTGATCATAATCAGGGTTTGAATAGTTGTATTCGCAGAACTGAATGGAAAAATCCCTGTCTCCAGCTTCGTAAAAATTCATGACCCGGACTCCTTTCACCATTTTTTTTACTGTAATCATTATCGGAAAAAAAGTCAACTATATCGGAAGAAAAAAACTGGTAAAAAATTCGTATGCCATTAAAATAATAGATACATAAAGAGCAGAAAAAATGCCATACAACTGGCACCATATAAGGAGGATACCTATGAAAAAAGCGCAGATCATTATTGACAAATATTTCCTCACTGGAAAGGTGGATAAACGAATTTTCGGATCTTTTATTGAACAGCTTGGTCGAGCTGTTTACCAGGGAATTTATCAGGAGGGCAGTCCGTTGTCTGACGAGCAGGGATTCCGTAGGGATACTCTGGAGCTGGTAAGAGAGCTGCAGGTTCCTATTGTCCGCTATCCGGGAGGTAACTTTGTTTCCGGGTTTAAGTGGGAGGACAGCGTAGGACCAAAGGAATTAAGACCAGCCAGACCGGAACTTGCCTGGGGCGTGATCGAGAACAATCACTTTGGCCTGGACGAGTTTGTGGACTGGGCGAAGAAAGCAGACACAGATATTATGATGGCAGTGAATCTTGGAACAAGAGGACCGGAGGAAGCCAGAAATCTTCTGGAATACTGTAATTTTAAGGGCGGTACCTATTACAGTGACATGCGTAAGGCCAACGGCCATGCAGAGCCGCACAACATTAAAACCTGGTGTTTGGGAAATGAAATGGATGGTCCATGGCAGATGGGACATAAGACAGCGTATGAATATGGAAGAACAGCAGCAGAGACTTCCCGTATTATGAAAATGCTGGATCCGGAGATTGAGACTGTTGCCTGCGGAAGCTCCAATCTGATGATGCCGACATTTGGAGATTGGGAGTACACGGTTCTGGACGAGTGCTATGATCTGGTGGATTATATGTCCCTTCACCAGTATTACGGCAATGCTGCTGATGACACCCCTGATTTTCTTGCAAATTCCAAAGGGATGGATGACTTTATTTCCGGCGTAGTCAGCATCTGCGACGCTGTCCGTGCGAAAAAGCATGGCAAAAAGCGCATTAATCTTTCCTTTGATGAGTGGAATGTGTGGTATCACAGCAATGCGGCCGACGAGAAACTGGAAAAATGGGGACAGGCTCCACATCAGCTTGAGGATATTTATAATTTCGAAGATGCCCTTCTGGTTGGAAGCATGCTGATCACATTGCTCCGCCATGCGGACCGTGTGAAAATGGCATGCCTGGCACAGCTGGTAAATGTAATCGCGCCGATCATGACCTCCGATACAGGTGCATGGCGCCAGACTATTTTTTATCCATATATGTACACAAGCATTTTCGGAAGAGGAACTGTGTTGAATACACAGGTACTGGCTCCGGTATACGACAGCAGGAATTACTGTGACGTTTCGTATCTGGATTCTGTGTGCGTATGGAATGAGGAGAAAGATACTCTTACAATTTTTGCAGTGAATAAAAGTCTTGAGGAAGATCTGGAGGTAAGCTGCGATTTGCGCCAGTTTGAAGGCTATCAGGTGCAAGAACACATTGTACTTACTAATGACGATATGAAAGCTGTAAATACAGAAGCGGATCCCGAAAAGGTTGTGCCTGTGAAATCCGCTGCAAGCCGGATTGACGGCGGTAAATTAAGTACTGTGCTTGGAAAACACAGCTGGAATATGATCCGTCTTGCTAAGTAGTCCGGGAAAAATCGCGCGCACATTGCTGTCATGAAATAAAAAAGTCAGAGATTTCGTAACCTGTATGAATCATACGAAATCTCTGATCATATAATTACCAATGCTTCCTACTTCTGCAGATCCGCCTTAATCTGCGTAGTAGAAATCTCAGGTGTCCTCGGCAGGTACACCACGTCGCAATAAGGCTTCAGAAAGTCAAACTTCCCTTCCCAATCGTCACCCATAACAAAGGTATCTACGTGGTATTCTTTAATATCACTTACCTTCTGCTCCCAGTTCTCCTCCGGAATTACCAGATCTACGTAGCGGATGGCTTCCAGCAGGGATTTCCTTTTTTCATAAGAGAAATAGCATTTTTTATGCTTCTCGTTCCAGTTAAATTCATCTGTAGATAAAGCTACGATCAGGTAGTCACCATAAGCTTTCGCCCTGCGCAGCAGATTAATGTGCCCATAGTGAAGTAAATCAAAGGTACCGTAAGTAATCACTCGTTTCATGAATGTGTGCCTTTCATAAAGAAATCTGAAAATAGTCTTGCCGGAATGGTTCCAGGCGATTTACATAGAACTATTTTACCACAGTCCAGGTAGAAAGGAAACATAAGATTATTTATCGGGAGTATTGTGCATTGCGAAGCGCGTTACTGTGAACGGAGTGAAAAGTAAACACGAAGTAAACAGTTACCAGTTACCCTTTATCCATGTTGTAAAAGGTATGTTTTAATGTTAAGATGGAACAATAACAGTGCAGATGTGAGCGGTAACGTGAAAACATCTGCAGGCTGCCGGAAACGAAAAAAGGCAGCGGATGAATAAAAGGAAGAGGAAAATAAGTATGAATGTATTTGACATTCTGGGGCCGGTCATGATCGGACCGTCCAGCTCACACACTGCGGGAGCAGCCCGGATCGGTCTGGTGACAAGGGCTCTTCTTGGAAAAACTCCGGTGAAAGCGCACATATTTTTGCATGGTTCTTTTGCGAAAACCTATAAGGGACACGGCACGGATAAGGCTCTTGTAGCGGGAATACTGGGAATGCAGACAGATGATGAGCGTATCCGCTTTTCACTTGATGTGGCGAAAAAGGAGGGACTGGAAATTCAGATTGAGACTGGTGAACTGGAGAATACGCACCCGAATACTGCGGAGATCACTTTGACTGCAGCAGACGGGGAAAAGGTGTCTCTTCGGGGCAGCAGTATTGGCGGGGGGAATATCCTGATCACCCGAGTGAATGGAATGGAGGTTGCTCTTACTGGGCAGAATCCTGCTTTGATCGTGCTTCACAAGGATGCACCAGGGACGATTGCTGCGGTTACAGAGCTGATGGCAGAGTATGGGGTGAATATCTGTAATTTTCACTTGGCGCGCGAGACCAAGGGTGGTCTGGCGGTAATGACTATCGAGAGCGACAGCCACTTTGTTCCGGAACTCAATGAGAAGATTAACCGGCTGGAGAATATATATTCCAGTACGATGTTAGAGCGTGTTTAAAAAATCATTTCCGCAATCTGCACGCCCCACTTTGCGGGAGATTTCACCCCACAAAAAATACAATAAAGGAGAATTCACTGTGGATTTAAACTACCACTCAATGGAATCCCTGCTGGAGGCAGCGAAGGAGAACAACTGTCGTCTGTCCGCGCTGGTTCTGGAGCAGCAGGCGGAGCAGATGGAACTGCCGAAGCAGGAAATATATGAAAAAATGAGGGAGAACTATCGGGTTATGGCATCCTGTATCCAGCCTGGCAGCGCCCCGGATCTGAAAAGCACAAGCGGCCTCACTGGTGGAGATGCCTATCGCATGCGCACTGTTGTAGAGCAAGGGAAAAATCTTACAGGCCCCCTTCTTGGAGGAGCCCTCTATCGTGCACTTGCAGTATCAGAACTGAACGCTTCCATGGGAAGAATCGTAGCAGCGCCTACAGCAGGAAGCTGCGGCATTGTACCGGCAGCTGTACTCACCATGCAGGAGCAGTACCAGCTTACAGAAGAGGAATGCGTCATGTCTCTTTTTACAGCATCTGCAGTAGGAATGGTAATTGCCAATAATGCTTCACTTGCAGGAGCGCAGGGAGGCTGTCAGGCTGAGTGCGGTTCTGCATCTGCCATGGCAGCGGCAGCAATTGTGGAACTTGCCGGCGGCACACCTGATATGATTCAGTCGGCAGTAGCCACTGCTCTAAAAAATATTCTGGGTCTTGTATGTGACCCAGTTGCAGGGCTGGTTGAAATTCCATGCATTAAGAGAAATGCATCAGGCGTAGCAGGGGCGTTTGTGGCAGCAGAACTGGCTCTGGCCGGAATCCGAAGCGCAATTCCGGCTGACGAGGTGATCTGGACTATGAAAAAGGTAGGAGATGTAATGCCCACTGCCCTTAAAGAAACAGCAGAGGGTGGCCTGGCGGCAACACCTACAGGGTGCAAACTGCACCAGCAGGTTTTTGGAAATATGAAATAATACATTATTGCGGTTCACCGGCAACACAAAACCACAGGAAAATATTTCAAAACACGTTAAAATATTAAAAAGTTATTCCAAAAACCGCAAAAATATGTTATCCTTTATTCATAAAACTGACATGCTTGAAAAATAATTATGTCAGAGTATAAAGGTGGCTAAAATGAGCAAGAATACGAAGGAACAGGAAATCCCATATTCCTACCTTGTGGATAATATAAAAATATTTTTGATTTTTCTGGTGGTTTTTAATCACATTATTGCATTCCAGCTGGTTAAAGCAGATCAGGTTGTGCGTTTTGTGTGGTATGGAATTACCATATTTCATATGCCGGCGTTCATATTTATTTCCGGTTATCTGTCCAAGAAGCCTCAGGATGTGATGAAGAATGTTAAGAATTTATTGATTCCATATATTCTGGGCTATACACTTACCTGGGCAGCGCAGATCTGGCTGGGAAATAGAATGGATTATGAACTGCTCCGTCCTTCCGGAACCGTTATGTGGTATGTGCTTGCGTTGTTTGCATACCGTCTGACCATAGAAGCATTTGGAAAAATAAGGTTTATTGTACCTCTCAGCATTATTTTTGCGCTGTGGGCAGGAACCAGAATGGAATTCAGTACATTTTTATCAGCTTCAAGAATTGTGGTATTTTTCCCGTTTTTTGTGGCAGGATATTTATGGAAGAGTGAATACACCAAGGTGATCCGCAAATTTAAAGGCAAGATCGTGGTTGCACTTTTCGTGATTATTCTGCTGTTTGTGGCGACCAATTATATGATCGGAAATAATATTCCGGTAGACCTTTTCCGAGGCAATCATTCCTATCTTGCAAGTGGAATGGACAATGTGCAGGGAATGGTAGTCAGAGGAATGATGTATCTGATTTCCTTTACGGTTATTTTCGCATTGCTGATGCTGATGCCGGATAAACGCCATCCATTTATTTTCCTGGGAAGAAACACAATGGGAATTTACTTTTTCCATTATCCCATCATGATTCTGATGAACGGACTTATGATCCTGAATATTCCGCAGCTGATGAATGTATGGGCGTTGTTTGGAGTGTCAGTTCTGTTTGTACTGATACTTGGAAGTCTTCCGGTGGACTGGGTCTATACCAATGTTATGGGACTGATCACATTCATTCTTTTCAAACGTGAGAAGAAGGTTGAGGATGAAGGTCTGGAAGACGAATATGATAGTGAAGAGGAAGACCGGTTTGCAGTACTGGCTCAGCGAAGAATGGCTATCGAAGAGCTGGCTGCCACATGGGATACCTCCTTTGATGCAGAAGAGAAAGAAGATCATGAAGAAGGGCAGTCCTGACGGATTGTCTTTCTTTTCTTATTAAGAAAGAGACAGCAGTTCAGTAGTTTCACAGTAAAAAAAGAGTTATATTTTTGTTAAACCCGGGAATATTTTTTGTAAAGCAGATATTCTTTCATAATGACTTACTATGCAAACTGTGTTATACTAAATGTATTTATTAGTCCCGGACGGCAGCTGGTTCTGATTTGTTGCTGCTCAAGCTATGAACAGTAACCGGGGGAATGAAAGGGAGTATTTTACTGCAGAGTGAAGCTGACAGCAGGGGGTTTAAGGGGAAATACGATGAAAAAAGTAATCACTTACGGAACTTTTGACCTGTTCCACGAGGGACATTATAATATTTTAAAAAGAGCGAAAGCATTGGGCGATTATCTGATCGTGGGCGTGACCAGCGAGAGCTACGATATTGAGCGTGGTAAGCTGAACGTGCGGGACAGCCTTCTGAAAAGGATTGAGAATGTACGCCGTACCGGTTTTGCAGATGAGATCATCATCGAGGAGTACCAGGGGCAGAAGCTCAGTGATATCATCAAGTATAAGGTAGACCTTCTGGTACTTGGTTCTGACTGGCGCGGCAAATTTGACTACCTTAAGAATTACTGTGATGTGGTATACCTGGAGCGTACCAAGAATATTTCCAGCACCAAGCTGCGCGGTGAGGGAACCACTTACACTGTGGGTGTAGTTACAGATAATGACCAGGATAATGGGATTGTGTGGGAGACAAAATATGTCAGCGGTCTTCATGTGGAGTGCGTTTTTTCTGAGAATGCAGAGGCAGCGGAGTCGTTTTGTGATAAATATGAATTGGATTCCTATTACAGCGTGGAGGCAGATAATGGGGAATGGCAGCAAGGATTTGACTGCTTTTTGTCCCAGGTAGACATAGTTTATATCAAGACCGAGCAGCCTAAGAGGGAGAAATATATCCGCAGATCCCTGGAGCTTGGAAAATATGTGATAAGTGATGCGCCTATGACAGATAATAAGGGGAAGCTGAAGGACCTGTTTGCACTTGCAGCAGCCCGTCATGTACTCCTTGTGGAGAAAATAAATCTGGTGTATCTGCGGGCCTTTAACCAGCTTGTCTGGCAGACACACAGCGCCTTGGTGGGCGATATTGTGTGTGTGAAATGCTCTATTTCCCAGGACCATTTCGAAGGAGGAAGAAGTTTTTCCGAAACTGCAGTTCTGCCTTTGTGTGCTATTATCAAGATACTGGGCAGAAATTACCAGGAAGTGAATTCCAATGTGGTGAAGGACAGATCTGGAAACTGCATTTACGACATGATTACAATGAAATATCAGGATGCTCTTGCTACAATCGAGATTGGCACCACAGTAGATGTGGAGGATGAGTTTGTTGTGATCGGTACGAAAGGCCGTGTGACCATCCCGGGAGACTGGTGGAATACAGGATATTTTGAGGCAAAGATAGACGATAGCAAGGGACTGAAGCGGTACTGCTTTAACTTCGAAGGCAATGGCCTCCGTTACCTTTTGCAGGAGCTGCTTATTATGATCAGTGATGAGAGAACGGAATGTACCAGACTTTTTAATGAGGAATCAGAGACTCTGGCAGACATTCTGGAAATCATAAACCAGAGAGGATAACCAATGACAGAGAAACAGGAACATCTGCTGCAGCTTTTCCGTGAGCTGGATGAGATCTGTAAAAAGAATAATCTGAGATATGTAATGGCGGGAGGAACGGCCATCGGTGTTGTGCGAAACGAGGGATTTATTCCCTGGGATGATGATGTGGACATCTATATGCCCAGAGACGACTGGAACAAACTGGTGGAAATTTCCGGCTCCGTGCTTCCGGAGCACCGCGCCCTTCAGTGTGTGGACGTAGACCGCAGCTATACCAATACTTTTCCAAGGTATGTTGCTACGGACAGCTGCGCCCTTCACAAGCATCAGATTATCGGCAGGGACAGTGCCGGTGAGATCATCGATGTGCTCACCCTGGATCCCATTCCCGCAGATGATAAGGAATATGAGAAATACAGAACTCATATGATGATCTACTCTGAGCTGGTAAATATGGTAGTTGTATATGGTGCCCGCTGGGAAATTCCGGTGACTGCCTATCTGCGCTGGCTTTTTTCCTATACATTTCTGGGGAAAGACCGCACATTGAAGAAACTGGAAAAGATCATGTATTCCTATAAGGAAGAGGATTGTCCGCGCTATGCAATGCGCTGGGGCGGCTGTCCGTTCCTTTTTGATAAGGACATGATGTTTCCTGTGAAATATATGAACTTTGAGAACACAGAGGTAATGGTGCCGCACAGAATGAGTGACTATCTGATCTGGCATTACGGAGATGAATGGTCCTATATTCCGCCCCATGGGGAAAGAGAATCCCACGATGCGGTTACGGTAGAGGGAATTACCTATAAAGAGCTTCGGGATGATTATCTGCCGGGAATCCGCAAGGGCAGGCTTCGCAGAGATTCCATCTGGCGCAAGATATATTCTCTTGCAGGTGCGAAGCGGAACCACCGCCTTCAGTATAAGCGCAATCTTCTGCTGGCAAAAAGTACGGTGATGGATCTGGAGGCGCGCATTTCAGAAAGCAGACACAGCCTGAAGGAATTGGTAGAAAAGCGTGACTTTTCCCAATTAAATGAAATCTTTACAAAATATTACCAGGTCCAGCTGAGCTCTGCGTTTATCGGCAGGGAGGATTTTGGAGGAATCTATGCTTTTTATCATCCTGTTTTGCTGGAAGTCAGCGATGTGACCTTTTATGCGGCAATGCTGACGTTGGTTTATACAGAACGGATCGGGAAAGCATGGAGAATGCTGGTGGTGAAAGAGCAGACCGGTACATTCCCTTCTGAACTGGCCCAGTTGAAATCTGATATTGAACTGTTTCGAAGAGCAGTCTGCGATTATGAATTTAAGCGTTATCAAGAAGCGGAGGATACAATGGTGCCGCTGATGGAACGGTATCCGGAAGTGCCGGGATTTGTGAAATTTAAGAGCCGTTTTCTTATGGAACGCGCCCGCAATGGAATTGATATGGTGGAAGCGGAGCTTTATATTGATGAGGCACTGCGGCTTTTCCCGGAGGACGGGTATTTCCTGAAGTACCAGGGAGAACTGCTCTGGATAAAGGGCAAATGCGCGGATGCTCTGGAAGTTTTTGCAGATGCCCGTGAGAAAACAAATAATGGAATTACCCAACTGGAGTTGGATAAGTTTCTGAATCCTTATGGCAGGGAGACGGTGAAGACCTGTCAGCAGCTTCTGGATGTTGGACAGAAGGATGGGGCGATGAAGCTTATGGCTTTGTGGTACAGACTTCTGCCGGAGAATCCTTCTGTGCGGGAATATTATTATCTGGCCCGCGCAAGTGTTGCGAAAAAGCGTTCTGAGGTGGAAGAACTGATCAGGGAAATTCTAAAGCGCATTGATGCAGAGCGTGCAGAGAGCCCGGGTGAGAACAATGACATCCAGATCTATAAGCGTGCACTGACAAAAGCATGGGAGCGCCTGGGCTATCCAGGTGAGCTGGCAAGGGTTCGCACAGATCTGGTTTACACCAGTGAGGCGGATGATCTGGAATGGCTGGCAGAACGTGCCAAGGACGGACAGATCCGCAAGGAAAAACGAGCCCAGGTGTACAAGGTAATTGGAGATGTGAGAAGAAAACAGGGACAGACGGAGGCTGCGTTCCAGAACTATCTGGAGGCACTGCGGCAGAATGGAAGCGGTTTTGTGCGAACGGAGCTTTCCAGAATATTTCTCACAGATCTGTATGAAGGAAGCAAGAGAGCAGCTGTATATGCAAAAGCCGGAGATGCTTCTGAGTTTTTGAATCAGTGGCTTGGAAAGTATGGAAGTATAGAAGAGATACAGCAGCTTGTGAAAGAATGCTTGTGACACACATCTCGCAGAAAGCCTTTTTCAAACAGGCGTTGGTAACAGTGTGATCACTATGAACAGACAGATGGGAGCAGACGTAGCTTGAACAGAGAAATAAAAGAAGTTGTAAAGCTTCTGGCCGAAATAGATAAAATATGTAAAAGAGAAGGAATTCCTTATTATCTGGGACCACAGCTTACTTTGTGCTGTGTTACCGGGCAGGAGATCACCAGCCCTCATGCAGGCGTGGTCTATATGCGTACTGCGGATATGGAGCGCTTTCGTCTGGCTGTGGAGAAGGAGACTCCGGATAGCAGAATTGTGGAATCCATGAATAACAATAAGCGTTTTTATGGATTTTTCCTTCGCTATACAGATCTGGATACGTTGTGCTTCCGTCTGAATGAAGGCAGGAACTACAAATATCCGGGTATGGGAGTGGATATTCTGCCCCTGCGTGGAAAACAGCGTTCCAGACTCGCTCATTTGTGGACAAGAGCCCAGGAAGTGGGATGGAATGAGCTGGCTGATTATTATGGAGACCGAAAAGGCAGGAAAAAGGCAATCTGCCGTTTTGTCATGAGGCTTCGCCTGGTCACAGGACGTGCCCGTCTGGGAAAAAGCCTTTACCGCATGCTCTGTAAAAGGATGAATGTGGAGGATACCCAGGAATATGTAGTTCGCCTGAAGAAAAAGGCAGTGTATTTTCCAAGGGAAATTTTTGATGAGACAGAAACTGTGGTGATCGATGGCAGGAAGTTTCCGGTGCCGGGAGATACTTATACGTATCTTCAGAAGTATTATGGGGAAGACTACCAAGAGAAGGTTCTGGATAATTATACAGTGAAGCTGTCGGAAATGGTCAGTGCCAGGATCCGATTCGAGGATTATTTTCAGGAAGTGGGAAGTCAGAAGAGCCTGATCCGGAAGCGAAGCCGTGCCCGACGAAAGCAGGGACATGCCAACCAGAAAAAGGAATATCTGAACTGGAGCTGGAATTATGTGAAATTCTGTGCATCCAAGATTGAATTGGAGAAATATTATCTGGATAACAAAGAGTATATTATAAATCTTTATAAGAATAAAGATTATCCGGCTTTGGAAAAAGTTTTTGTCCCATATACCAAGGCTATGGTGAAGAGCCTTAAGAATGACGAAGTGTTTATTCCGGATGAGGAGCTTCAGCATATTTATCTGGATATGCTGGGAGTAGCAGGAAGGACAAATCTGAAGAAAAAGGTGGAGAAATTCTGGAAATGAAAGTAACGGATTATATTGTTGAGTTTTTACAGAGAAAAGGGATTCATGATTTCTTTGGATACCAGGGAACCATGATCGCCCATCTGGTTGATTCTATAGAGAAAAATCCTCATACCAGAAGCCATTCCAGCTATCATGAGCAGGGAGCGGCTTTTGCAGCATGTGGGTATGCCCAGGCGGGGGAACGGTGTGCATGTGCTTATGCGACCAGCGGCCCGGGTGCTGCGAATCTGATTTCAGGAATCGCAGATGCTTATTTTGATTCTCTTCCAGTTGTTTTTCTTACTGGTCAGCTGAATACTTATGAGTATTCCGGTATCCCGGGACTTCGGCAGCAGGGTTTTCAGGAGATTGATATTGTTGCCATGGCGAAGCCTGTGACCAAGTATGCAGTGCAGATCCGGGAAGATGAGGATATTGTAAAAGAACTGAATAAAGCTTATCATGTTGCGAATTCTGGCCGGAAGGGGCCGGTATTGATTGATCTTCCTATGAATATACAGCGGGGGGATGTAAAAAATCCGGTTTATGACATAAGTCTGGATGAGATGGGATTTGGTGCAGCTTGCGAGAGCAGCATGGAAGCAACTGCAAACAGCTGCGGAGCAGCAGGCGTGGACATGGCAATGAAGCCGGGCGACAGTGGAGTGTTAGAGTCTGCAAAAACGGTAGACTGTGAAATATCAGCTTGCGCTGTTTCTGCAGCAGATGCAATCCGTGAAGCACTGGATAAAGCACAGCGTCCCGTAATCATGTTAGGACATGGAGTCAGCGACAAAGCAGTTCGCGACCAGTTATTTACTCTGGCACGTCAGTGGAAAATCCCGGTGATCACAAGCGTATTGGAAATGTCAGCACTACCGTGGGACGACCCGCTGAATTTTGGATGCATCGGAGGCGCTTACGGACATCGCTATGCCAATATGATCGCCAATGCGAAAAGTGACTTGCTGATTTGTCTTGGCATTTCCCTTTGCACCCGTCAGATTGGTACGAAAGTTCATGAGTTCGCGAAAAATGCGAAAATCATCCGAGTAGATATTGATAACTATAATTTGCAGCGAAATATTCACGAAAATGGAATTGATGAAATGAAATTCTGTGCAGATGCTGCCGAGGTGATTCGGGCAATGGCAGAAAATGCGGAAAGTGCAGAAAGTGCAGGGAATGCAGAATCTGATGGTTCGATGGTTTATGATTTCAGTGAATGGCTGGCTGTGTGCGCCGATATAAAGAAATCTTTGCGCGCAGTAGATGATTCCACCCCGGAACGTTATCCGAACCGTATGATCGCAGCTTTAAGCGACGCTCTTGCAGACACTTCCGCAGTAGCAGTTGACGTAGGACAGCATATGGTATGGAGCTACCAGTCCTTCCATAACCAGAAAGACCAGAAGCTTCTTTTCTCCGGCGGACACGGAGCAATGGGCTATGCTCTTCCAGCAGCAATCGGAGCTTATTACGCCACCGGAAAGCCAGTAGCCTGCATTTGCGGTGACGGCGCATTCCAGATGAACATTCAGGAACTGGAGTGGGTCAAGCGTGAGAATCTTCCTATTACCATGATGGTAATGAACAACCACGCCCTGGGAATGATCCGCCACCTCCAGCGCGACTACTTTGAGCAGGTCTATGCTGATACCTCAGAAGGCAGCGGCTTCTCGTCCTGCAACTTCGCAGAGGTAGCCAAAGCTTATGGAATCAGCAGTGCCTGTATGGATGCTAATGAGGTTGCTGAAAAAGCGGCAGACTTTTTACATGGCACCGAAGCGCCGAAACTCCTTGAAATTCGCCTGGAGCCCGGCACCTTCGCTTATCCCAAGACCTGCCTGGGCGAACCCATCCACAACCAGCAGCCGTATATCCCGAAGGACGTCTACGACAGACTGATGGATTTATAAAAAATAAATTTATAAGAACCGGGCTATTTTCAATAACACATTGAAAGTATGACCTGGTTCTTGTTATCATAGAGAATAACGAAATTGTTATTTAGTTGATTAAAAGTTCTTTAATGCGGACGCATTTGGACAATGTGTATTACTCACTCGCCGGCGCAACGCTCCAG
>OFMG01000101.1_pt1 | contig 125343 bp, 96 predicted proteins | sample 1541751 | NCBI WGS metagenome assembly OFMG01 (sample SAMN04209232, study PRJEB22552) | human gut metagenome | biome: gut; material: feces | host: Homo sapiens | place: USA: Oklahoma
CGAGGCGCTGCGCAGCCCCGGCGAGGGGGTACAGGCGCCCCGTGGGCTGGCACTGCTGCAGCGCATGGAGGAGGATCCGCCCCGGCAGGTGCAGGATCTGCCCACGCTGGAAATGCTGCTGGGCAGGCGGCTGCACATCTCGCCCAGCCAGCTGGAAAAATACTATACCTGCCGCTACGGCTACTTTTTGCAGTATGTGCTGGGGCTCAAGCCCCGCCGCCGTGCGGAGCTTTCGGCTGACCAGAGCGGTACCCTGATGCACTGGGTCTTGCAGATGGCGCTGGACCCCCACCCCGGGGCAGACAACCCCTGTGCCGGGCTGCGCCCCTTTTTGGAGCTGGACGATGCCGCCATGGCTGACCTTGCCGCTGCGCTGGTGGATGAGTATGCGCGGCGCTATCTGCCGGAGGATACCGCACGCTTTGCCTATCTGCTCTCCCGGCTGAAAAAGAGCATGACCAGCCTGTTGTGCTATCTGCGGGACGAGCAGAACCAGTCCCAATTCAAGCCCGTGGCCTGTGAGCTGAAAATAGGACGCGGCGAGGATGCCGTGCCCGGGCAGGTGTACCGCCTGTCAGATGGGCGCACGGTGCAGCTGGTGGGTACGGTGGACCGCGCGGATGAGTGGATCGAGGACGACGGCACCCGCTGGGTGCGGGTGGTGGACTACAAGACCGGCAGCAAAAAGCTGGACTTGAAAGAGGTCTACTGCGGGCTGGACTGCCAGATGCTGCTGTATCTGTTCAGCCTGACCCGGGATGCGGGCGGGCGCTTTACCGGCGCACAGCCGGCGGGCGTGTTGTATCTGCTGGCCGACCCCGCCCCCCAGACCCTGCCCCGCGGACAGGCTGCCCGGGCGGTGGAGTACCAGCTGGACGGCCTTGTGCGGGACGAGCAGAAGATCTTTGACGCGATGGACGCGGACGAAACGGGCAAGTACCTGCCCTTTGGCTACCGCAACGGCGCACCCAGTCCCTACCAGAAGGACAAGCGGGCCGACAGTGCCAAGCTCAGCCGTATCCAGCTGCATCTGGACGACCTTGTCACCCAGATGGGCGAGCAGCTTTACGGCGGGCAGATCGACGCCGAGCCGCTGGTGGTGAGCAGCAGCAAAAGCCCCTGCACATGGTGCGATTACAGCTTTATCTGCTGCCACGAGACCGGGGTGCACGAGCGTGCGCTGGAAGCCCCTGCAAAGCCCTTTGAACCCGAGGAAGAACCCGAAGAAAAGGAGGAACAGCCGTGAGCGGACCCAAATGGACCCCGGCGCAGCAGGCCGCCATTGCCGACCGGGGCGGTGCGCTGCTGGTAAGCGCAGCCGCAGGCAGCGGCAAGACCGCCGTGCTGACCGAGCGGGCGGTGCAGCTGATCACCGACCCGGAGCACCCGGTAAACGCCGACCGGCTGCTCATCGTCACCTTTACCAACGCGGCGGCGGCAGAGCTGCGCGCCCGCATCGGGCAGGCGCTGCTGCACCGCAGCCAGCTGCAGCCCGGCAACGCCATGCTGCGCCGCCAGCGGATGCTATTGCAGCGCGCGCCTATCTGCACCATTGACGCCTTTTGTCTGAACCTGCTGCACAAGCACTTTCAGGCGCTGGACATCCCGCCGGATTTTGCCCCGGCAGACCCCGGTATCGTGCAGCTGCTGCGGGGGGCGGCACTGGCCGAAACGCTGGAAAACGCCTACCGCGACCCGGATTTCTGCGCCTTTGCAGACCTGTACGGCAAGGGCCGCACGGATAAACCGGCGGGCGATGCCATTTTGCAGATCTACGATTTTCTGCGGGCACTGCCGGACTACGACCGCAAGCTGGATGAGTTTCTTGCCCCTTACGAGCAGGAGAACGGCTTTGCCGCCACCTGCTGGCACGACCTGCTGCTGGCCGAAGCTGCCCGCTGCGCCAAGGCAGCGCGGGAACTGCTGAAGGCAGCACTGGCCGACTGCCGGGCGGATTTTGCGCAGGAACAGGCAGCCGCTGAGGAAAAAAAGACCCCCTCTGCCCGGGCAAAGGCACAGGCCGCGGTGGCAGAAAAATACGAGGAAGCCGGTACAAGGCTGGAAAAAGCCGCCGCCCTCTTTGCGCAGGCAGAGCAGCTGGCTGCTGCCGGACAGTGGGACCCGCTGTACGACCTGCTCACCCCCTATGTGCTGGGCATGGAGGAAGCGCCCGGGCTGAAAGGCATGAAAAAGCGTCTGGGCGGCGACCACAAGGCGGAGATCAAGACCCGCTCGGACGAAGCCGCCGCCCTGTTCGAGCAGATAACCCAGCTCATCTGCTGCTCCGAGGCCGAAGCTGAGACTGACCGGCAGATCACCCTGCCCCGGCTGCGGGCGCTGTTTGCCGCCGTGCGGGACTTCGATGCCCGGTTCACAGCCAGAAAGCGGGAGCGCAAGCTGCTGGAATTCAGCGATTTTGAGCACCTTGCCCTGCGGCTGCTGCGCACCCCGGAGGGCACGCCCACTCCCTTGTGTGAGAGCATCCGGCAGGACTACGCCGCCGTGATGGTGGACGAATATCAGGACACGAACGCCTTGCAGGATGCGCTTTACCGCTGCCTTGCCGCCCCGGCGGGGGATAACCTTTTCCTTGTGGGCGACTTAAAACAGAGCATCTACCGCTTCCGGCAGGCAGAGCCGGGTATCTTCCGGCAAAAGCTGGACAGCTGGCCGCTGCTGCCGGGCGCAAAAGCCCGTCCCCGCCCGCCGGAGGGCGCCCCGGGCACGGACGCTCTGCTGGCGCTGGATGCAAACTTCCGCTCCGCACCGCAGGTGGTGGCGGGCATCAATTATCTCTTTGAGCAGCTCATGACCCCGGAGCTGGGCGATACCGCCTACGGCAACGGGCAGCGTCTGGTCTGCGGTGCGCCCGGGGAATATCAGGGCAGCGTGGAGGTGCAGTTTCTGCCGGACGATGAGACGGAAACCGATGCGGGCTGGATCGCCGAGCGCATCGCGCAGCTGGTTTCTGCCGGAGAGCCGGTGCGGGAGGGCAGTACCACCCGCCCGGTGCGGTACGAGGACTGCTGTGTACTGCTGGCGGCGCGCACGGATTTCCCGGTGTATGTGGAGGCGCTGACTGCCCGGGGCATCCCGGTATACGCCGACGCCCGGGAGAACCTGATGCTTGCGCCCCACATCCGCCCCCTCATCGCCCTGCTCAAGGTCATCGACGACCCCTCGCAGGACATCTATCTGGCTGCCGCCATGCTGGGTCCCATGTTCGGCTTTACCGAGGATGATCTTGTGCGGCTGCGCGCCCGCAGCCGTCAGGTGCAGGCCGAGCCGGACAAAAAGCCCGCCCGCATCAGCCTGTACGGCGCGCTGCTGCTGGCGCTGGAGGACCCGGCAGATGATCCCTTTACCGAGAAGGTGAAGGACTTCTACGCCCACCTCACCGCCCTGCGGCAGATGGCGCGCAGCGCCCCGGCGGAGCAGCTGCTGGAAGAAATTTTTGCCTCCACCGGCTATCTGGCGGCGCTGGGCGTACTGGAAAACGGTGCCCGCCGCCGGGAGGATGCCCGCCGCTTTGCAACCTTCTGCGCCACTTCCGGTGCAGGCGGTATCTCGGCGCTGGTGCGCGCTATTGATGCCGCCGCGCAGGCCGGCAGCACCGGACAGGACACCGTGCCCAGCGGGGTGCACCCGGGGTGCGTGTCCATTATGACCATCCACCGCTCCAAGGGCTTGCAGTTCCCGGTGGTGTTCGTGGGGGATACAGCCCGTAAGTTCAACGCCTCGGATATCCGTCAGCCGGTGCTGGTGCACCGCACTTTCGGCGCGGGGCTGCGGCTGCGCCCGGAAAACGGCGAGGGTGCTTACAAGACCGCCGCCTACACCGCGCTGGCTGCTGTCCATGCCAAGGAACTGCGCAGCGAGCAGATGCGCCTTTTGTATGTGGCGCTCACCCGCGCACAGGATAAGCTCATCCTCACTGTGCCCCTGAGCAGCGGTAAGACTGCAAAGCCCTTTGCCAAGGCGGCGGCTTTTCTGGCTGCCGGGGCGGGGGCTACGCTGCACCAGCAGGCCAACAGCTTTGCCGACTGGCTGCGGGCGGCGCTGCTGGTGCACCCGGACGGCGGGGTGCTGCGGCAGCTTTCCGGCAACCGGGAGCTGCTGTTTGTGCAGACTGAAAGCGCGATGGATATCAAGGTGTGTGACGATGCTGTACAGCTGTCCGAGGAACCGGATGCAGCCACGCCGGACGAAGCACCGGAGACCGACCCGGCACTGGTGGAGACCCTGCGGCAGGGCTTTGCGTGGCAGTACCCGGCGGCAGCGCTTGCACAGGTGCCCGCCAAGGTCAGCGTGACCAGCATCGTGCATAAGGCCGAGCAGACCACGCTGGAGCGCCCGGGCTTCCTTTCCAAGGACGGTCTGACCGCCGCCGAGATGGGCACGGCTCTGCACGCTTTTCTGGAGCACGCAGACTTTGCCCGGCTGGCCGAAGCCAAGGCTGCGGGCACGCTGGACGAAGCCATCCCGGCAGAGCGGGACCGTCAGGTGGCGGTGCAGCTGACCGCCCCGGAGATCGCGGAAAAGCTGGATGCGGTGTGCATCCGCCGTTTTGTGGAAAGCGAAGCCTTTGCAAAGATCTGCGCCGCGCAGCAGGTGCTGCGGGAGCTGCCCTTCATCACGGCGCTGCCCGCCGGTGCGGTACTGGCGGCACAGGGGCACGAAGCGCTGCCTGCTGCCGCAGACGCGCAGGTGCTGGTGCAGGGCATCGCCGACCTTGTGCTGGTGTACCCGGATCATCTGGAACTGCTGGACTACAAGACCGACCGCCGCAAAGCTGAGAGCGATTTCCTGCGCGCCTACCGCGCCCAGCTGAACCTTTACGCCATTGCCATCGAAAAGCGCTTTGCACCGAAAAAGGTGACCTATAAGGGCATCTACTCCTTTGCGCTGGGCAAGCTGATCAAGGCGTAAAAAGGAAAAGTCATAATTTTTCCGGGCAACGCATAAAAAATGCTTGACAGGGCAGGTGAAGCGTGGTAAAATAGCCGGGTAAAGAAAGCAGCTACGGCCCGTGCCGCGCTCGCCTTGAGGGAGAATGTCCCCGGGCTATACCCGAAACAGCAGCTTATTCCTTTGAGAATGCTGCGGCTTTGTGTGAAATTTCGCGCGGCTGTCCAGAATATGGGCGGCCGCGTTTTCTATGCCAAATATTGCAACACTATGGATTTTGTTTGGAGGTGCATTCATTATCGCTACCGCTGGAAAGTCGAAGGAACTGGAGATCAACGGCCAGATCCGTGATCGTGAGGTTCGCCTGATCGGTGCTGACGGCGAGCAGAAGGGCGTTGTGTCCATTCAGGTGGCCATGCGCGCTGCAGAAGAAGCCGGGCTCGATCTGGTAAAGATCGCACCGCAGGCTGTGCCGCCTGTGTGCAAGGTGCTGGACTACGGTAAATACCGTTTTGAACAGCAGAAGAAGGAGAAGGAAGCCAAGAAGAACCAGAAGGTTGTCGAGGTCAAGGAGACCCGCCTTTCGCTCAATATTGACACCAACGACTTCAACACCAAGCTCAACCAGACTGCCAAGTTCTTGGCAGCCGGACACAAGGTAAAGGTTTCGATCCGTTTCCGCGGCCGCGAAATGGCGCACAGTGCTCTGGGCGCAGACGTGCTGAAGCGGTTTGCCGAGGCGCTGCCTCAGGCATCCACCGATAAGCCGCCCGTGCTCGAGGGCCGCACGATGTCCATTCTGCTGATCCCGAAACCCAATAAGGACTAATTTTAGGAGGAAACTAAAATGGCTAAGATGAAACTGAAGACGCACTCCGGCGCTAAGAAGCGCTTTAAGCTGACCAAGAACGGCAAGATCAAGCGCGGTCATGCATTCCGCAGCCACATCCTGACCAAGAAGACCACCAAGCTGACCCGTGGCTACCGTCAGCCCAGCTACGTTGATAAGACCAACGCAGCTACCATCAAGAGCATGCTGCCCTACGCCTAAGAGCGAGCCGCAGGTACACAAAACTTTCTACGAGATACTAAAGGAGATATAAAAAATGGCACGTATCAAAGGCGCAACCATGACCCACAAACGTCGTAAGAAGATGCTGAAGCTGGCCAAGGGCTTCTACGGCTGCAAGAGCAAGCATTTTAAGATGGCCAAGCAGCAGGTCATGAAGAGCGGTAACTACGCTCTGGCTGGCCGCCGCATGAAGAAGCGTCAGTTCCGCAACCTGTGGATCTGCCGCATCAACAACGCAGTTCGTCCTCTGGGCATGAACTACTCCACCTTTATGGCTGGCCTGAAGAAGGCAGGCATCGAGCTGAACCGCAAGATGCTGTCCGAGATGGCCATCAACGATCCTCAGAGCTTTGCCGCTCTGGTCGAGACCGTGAAGAACGCCTGATAAAGACCTTGCATCGTGACGCCCGCGCGTATACGCGGGCGTCCGTTTTGTATCCGGGCATTTTTTGCGGCCAGGGAAACAAGGCAACGGGGCAGCGCCCTGCCGCAGAAACCTGCGGCAGACGCTGCCCTTTTTGTATTGTATCCAAAGCATACACACCTGTTCAGGAGGAACGCATGGACGAAAAGATCACCAGCCGGGAAAACGCAAAAATAAAATATGCCTGCCGCCTTGCTTCCAGTACAGCATTTCGCCGCACCGAGGGGCGCTTTCTGGCCGAAGGGCGCAAGCTGTGCCCGGAGCTTTGCCGCGGTGCAGAGCTGGAGACCCTGTTTTATACCGAAAATGCGCTGGAAAAATGCCCGGAGCTTGCCGCTTTGCCGGGCGAGCATTATCTGGTAGAGGATCATGTGGCGGACAAGCTGGCAGACGTGGGCACCCATCAGGGGATGTTCGGGGTGTTCCGTACCCCGGTGCACACCTTGGAAGAGGTGCGCCCCGGCGGGCGGTATCTGGCGCTGGAACGGGTGCAGGACCCCGGCAATGTGGGCACCTTGCTGCGCAGCGCGGCGGCCTTTGGCTTTGACGGCGTCATCCTGAGCGAGGGCTGCGCCAGCGTCTACGCCCCCAAGACCCTGCGCGCTTCCATGGGCGCGGCGGTGCGCATCCCGGTCATCGAGACCGGTGCCATGCAGCAGGCCATCGCTCTGCTGCGGGAAAAAGGCATCACCTGCCTTGCGGCGGCGCTGTACCAGTCCCAGCCGCTCAGCGCGGCAAAGGCCGGGTATCCCGGCGGCGTCTGCGTGGTCATCGGCAGCGAGGGTCAGGGCCTGACCGATGAGACCATCGCCGCCTGCAACAGCACGGTGCGCATCCCCATGACCGACCGGGTGGAAAGCCTGAACGCCGGCATCGCGGGCAGCATCCTGCTGTGGCATTTCCGGGAGGAGAGCTTGTGACCGGGCAGACCAGCCTGTTCCCGCCGGAGCCTGCACCCGACCCGCTGCTGTGCTGGCTGTGGCTGTCGCAGGTGCTGGGGCCCGCCAGTCTCCACGCCGGAAAGGTGCTGGATGCCTTTGGCGGCGCACAGGAGGCATGGGAAGCGCGGGAGACCGAGGAATTCCGGCAGGCGGCAGGGGATACGGCCTTTAAGCGGGCAGCACAGCTGGATGCAGAAAGCTTCCACACGCTGGTGATGCAGTGCGATGCCCTGCGGGTGCGCATTCTGCCTTTTGACGACCCGGACTACCCGCTGGCGTTTTCCCGCATCCCGGATATGCCGCTGGTGCTCTACTGCACCGGCGACCCCCGCTGGCTCAACGAGCCCGGGGCGGTGGGCATCGTGGGCAGCCGCAAGCCCACGGAATACGGCCTGAACGCGGCGGCGGATATCGGCGGAGAACTGGCAAAAAACGGAGCTGTCATCGTCAGTGGTCTGGCCGATGGGCTGGACAGCGCCGGGCACCGGGCGGCAGTGAAAAACGACTGCCCCACCATCGCGGTGATGGGCGTACCCATCGACCGTACCTATCCGGCAGCCAATGCCGCTTTGCGGCAGAAGATCGAGCAAAAGGGCTGCGTCATCAGCGAGTACCCGCCTTACAGTGAATATATTGGTCCTACCTGCTTTTTGCAGCGCAACCGGCTTATCGCGGCGCTTTCTACGGCTGTACTGGTGGTGGAAGCACGGGAAAAAAGCGGCACTATGTCCACCGTTGCCCACGCCGAGCGCTACGGCAAGCCGGTGTACGCCGTGCCGGGCAGTATCTATTCCCCCAACTCCGCAGGTACGAACGGCCTGCTGCGGGACGAACGCGCCCGGGCCGTGGCCGGTGCAGCCGACCTGTTGGCGGCGCTGGGGCTGCATACCCGGCAGGCAGCACCGGCGGCTGTAAAGCAGCCTGCACCCCTGAGCGATACCGAGCGCCGGGTGCTGGCGGGCATCGGGCCAAAGCCCGTGGGCATCGAGGAGCTGTGCGTGAGCACCGGCCTGCCCATGTCCGCACTGCTGGGCACCCTGATGAAGCTGGAACTCACCGGCCGGGTGTACAAGCAACCGGGGCAGCGGTATGTGCTGCGGTAAAATTGTGGAATATTTCCGCTGGTAAAGCACACAACAGCTGTGGTACAATAATATGAGCAAATGACCGTGCATCCCTTTGGGCGCACGTTGCAGATAGAGGAGAAAAGAAGAAATGGCGAAACTGGTTATCGTGGAGTCGCCTGCAAAGGCGAAAACCATCGGCAAATATCTGGGCGATGACTACGAGGTCACCGCCAGCATGGGTCATATCCGCGATCTGCCCGCATCTCAGCTGGGCATTGATGTGGAGCATGGCTATACCCCGCAATACATCAGCATCAAGGGCAAAGAAAAGCTCATCAAAGAGCTGAAGAGCAAGGCCAAACACGCCGACGGCGTGCTGCTGGCGACCGACCCGGACCGCGAAGGCGAAGCCATCAGCTGGCATCTGGCAAACATTCTGGGGCTGGATCCCCACGAGCCCAACCGCGTCACCTTTGACGAGATCACCAAAAAAGGCGTGAAGGAGGGTATGTCCCACCCCCGTGCCATTGATGAAGATCTGTTCAACGCCCAGCAGGCACGCCGCGTGCTGGATCGTCTGGTGGGCTACAAGCTCAGTCCGTTTCTGTGGCGCAAGGTGCGCCGCGGTCTGTCCGCAGGCCGTGTGCAGAGCGTGGCGGTGCGGCTGATCGACGACCGGGAAAAGGAGATCGAAAACTTCAAGCCCGATGAATACTGGAACGTGGACGCCACCTTGGGTGCCGGGCACAAGAGTTTTGTGGCACGCCTTGCCACGGACGCCAACGGCAAAAAGCTGCTGCCCAAAAGCGAGACTGAAGCACGCGCCATCGAGAAGGGTTTGGAGGGCGCAAGCTATGTGGTGAGCGAGCTCAAGCGCGGCAAGCGCGCAAAGCAGCCCACCCCGGCCTTTATCACCAGTACCCTGCAGCAGGAGGCATCCCGCCGCTTGGGCTTTACGGCCACCCGCACTATGCGTGCCGCCCAGACGTTGTACGAAGGCGTGGACATTGCCGGGCACGGCATGATGGGTCTGATCACCTATATGCGTACCGACAGTCTGCGTATCTCGGACGAGGCCGTGGCCGCCGCCAAGGAGTATATCGCCGGTGCTTACGGCGAGGCGTATATCTGCCCCTATAAACGCACATGGAAGACCAAGAGCGCCACGGCAGCACAGGACGCCCACGAAGCCATCCGTCCCTCTGTGCCGTCCCTGACCCCGGACGAGGTGGACAAGAGCATCAGCGGCGACACCGCAAAGCTGTACCGCATGATCTGGAGCCGCTTTATGGCCAGCCAGATGGCAGACTGCCAGCAGGACACCGTGTCGGTCACCGTCAGCGCGGCGGATTACCACTTCAAGGCCAGCGGCTACACCGTGACCTTTGACGGCTTTACCGCCCTGTACGAGGAAGCCACCGATGAAAAGGAAAAGAAGGAAACGAACCTCCCCCCGCTGGAGCAGGGACAGGTGCTCAAGCTGCGGGAGCTTAAGAGCGAGCAGAAGTTCACCCAGCCGCCCGCCCGCTATACCGAAGCTACCCTCATCAAGGCGCTGGAGGAAAACGGCATCGGCCGTCCCTCCACCTATGCGCCCATCATCACCACCATCATCGACCGCGGCTATGTGGAGCGCGACCAGAAAAAGCTCAAGCCCACCCTGCTGGGCCGGGCTGTGGACGGGCTGATGCTGGAACAGTTCCCCCACATCGTGGACGTGGATTTCTCCGCCCAGATGGAGAAGAATCTGGATAAGGTGGAAAGCGGCAAGGCCGACTGGCGCAAGACCGTGGATGACTTCTATCAGGGCTTTGAAGCCAGTCTGGAACAGGCTGAAAAGAACATGGAGGGCAAAAAGGTCAAGGTGCCGGACGAGCCTTCCAGTGAGGTGTGCGACCTGTGCGGCCGCCCCATGGTCATCAAGGTGGGCAAGTACGGCAAGTTCCTCGCTTGCAGCGGCTTCCCGGAGTGCCGGGGCACCAAGCGCCTTGTCAAGGATACCGGCGGCATCTGCCCCAAGTGCGGCAAGGGACGTCTGCTGGAGCGCAAGAGCTCCAAGGGGCGTATCTACTACGGCTGCGAACGCTACCCGGACTGCGATTTTATGACATGGGATATGCCGGTGGCTACCAAGTGCGAAAAGTGCGGCAGCACCCTGTTCCGCAAGGGCGGCAAGCTGTACTGTGCCAAGGAGGGCTGCGGCTTTGAGATGCCGGTGCCCAAAAAGGACTGACAAAAACCGAGGATGACGCACATGGTCAGCATCCTCGCCCTCTCAGTCAAAGCCTGTCGGCTTTGCCAGATTCCCCCTTTTGTCGCTGCGCGACATCTTCCCCCGGCCGGGGGACGTCGGCCCTCAAAGTGGGAGCCCTTGGCAATCCACGCAAAGTTCATCTCTTTGCCAAGGCCTCTCCCTTTGGGAGAGGTGGATGCGAACAAAGTGAGCAGACGGAGAGGGCGAGCCTGCTAGAGCAAAACTGCAACATAAATTCGACGATTTTCTAAAACCCAAAGGAAAGACTAAATGAACGAATACAAAGTAACCATTCTGGGCGCGGGTCTGGCGGGCTGCGAAGCGGCTCTCTGGCTGGCGGGTAAGGGCGTACAGGTAGAGCTGTACGAGCAGAAGCCCGTCCACTTTTCTCCCGCCCACAAAAGCGAGGGCTTTGCGGAGCTGATCTGCTCCAACAGCCTGAAGGCTGAGCGGCTGGACTCCGCCTCCGGTCTGCTGAAGGAAGAGATGCGCCGCATGGGCAGCCGGCTGCTGACTGCCGCCGAGGAGACCCGCGTGGCCGCCGGCGGTGCGCTGGCGGTAGACCGCGATGCCTTCAGCGCCGCTGTCACCCGCATGGTGGAGCAGTGTGAGAATATCACCGTCCACCGGGAGCAGGTGGAAACCATCGATGAGAGCGCTCCCATTCTGGTAGCCACCGGCCCCCTGACCGATGGCGCACTGGCCGATGAGATCGGACGCCTGACCGGGGACGAGCGGCTGCACTTCTATGATGCCGTTGCCCCCATCGTCACCGCCGAAAGTCTGGACTACGGCAAGGTGTTTGCCGCTTCCCGCTACGACCGTGGCGAGGCCGACTACCTGAACTGCCCCTTCAACAAGGCAGAGTACGAGGCCTTCCACGCCGCACTGGCCGGTGCGGAACGTGCCCCCCTGCACGACTTTGACACCGGTGCCGAGCAGAGCGCAAAGCCCGATCCGGACGCCCACGGCAAAAAGGCCGATACCGTCACCGTGTACGAGGGCTGTATGCCCATTGAGATCATGGCTGCCCGGGGTGCCGACACCATGCGGTTCGGCCCGCTGCGTCCGGTGGGTCTGGTAGACCCGAACACCGGCCACCGTCCTTGGGCAAATGTGCAGCTGCGCGCAGAAAATAAGGAGCGCACCCTGTATAACATCGTGGGCTTCCAGACAAACCTCAAGTGGGGCGAGCAGAAGCGGGTGTTCAGCATGATCCCCGGGTTGGAAAATGCCGAGTTCGTGCGCTACGGCGTGATGCACCGCAACACCTTTCTGGATGCGCCCCGGGTGCTCAGCGCCCAGCTGTGCCTGAAAGCGCACCCCAACGTGTTTTTTGCCGGGCAGATCACCGGTTTTGAGGGCTATATGGAAAGCGCCGCCTGCGGTCTGCTGGCAGCACGCAATCTCTACGCCCGCCTGGAGGGCAAACAGCTGCCCCCGCCGCCCGCCGATACCATGTGCGGCGCGCTGGTGCAGTACCTGACCACCGAGAACAAGAACTTCCAGCCCATGGGCGCAAACATGGGCATCCTGCCGCCGCTGCCCGCCGAGACCCGTCCCCGGGACAAGCGGCTGCGTTACATGGCACAGGCCGAGCGCGCTGTTGCCAGCTTCCAGCACTGGCTGGAGGAAACTGCTCTGTAAGGCAAACCACCTGAAAGGAGAAAACAGGTATGAAGATCATTGTGGACATGATGGGCGGTGACAACGCCCCGCTGGCTGTTCTGGAAGGCGCTGCACAGGCCGTTAAGGAGTACGGCGTGCAGCTGATCGGCGTGGGTAACGAAGCGCTGGTGCGCAAGACCGCCGCCGAGCACAACATTCCGCTGGACGGCATCGAGCTGGTGAACTGCACCGAAACCATCGAGATGTGTGACGAACCCGCCCGCGCCATCCGTCAGAAGAAGGATTCCTCCATCGTGGTGGGTCTGAATATGCTCAAGGAGGGCAAAGGCGATGCCTTTGTCTCTGCCGGCAGCACCGGTGCACTGCACGTTGGCGCAAGCCTTATCGTGCGCACTCTGCGGGGCGTCAAGCGCCCGGCACTGGCTACCATGGTGCCTGCAAAGCAGCAGGCTTATCTGCTGCTGGACTGCGGTGCCAACGTGGAGTGCCGCCCGGAGATGCTGGCCGCTTTTGCGGTCATGGGCAGCTGCTATGTGAACAAAGTAGAGGGACGCAAAAACCCCAGCGTAGCACTGGCCAACAACGGTGCCGAGGAGAGCAAGGGCACCCCCGTGCTGCGGGACGCACACCAGCTGCTCAAGACCACCCCGGGCATCCGTTTTGTGGGCAATATCGAGCCCCGGGATGTGCCCAACGGCGAGGTGGACGTGGTGGTCTGCGACGGCTTTACCGGCAACGTCATCCTCAAGCTGACCGAGGGCGTGGCAAAGATGCTGCTGGGAATGTTGAAACAAATGTTCCTCGCAAACCTTGGCGGCAAGCTGGCTTACCTGCTGCTCAAGGGCGGCGTTACCGACCTGAAGCACCAGATGGACAGCGAGGAGTACGGCGGCGCGCCCTTCCTTGGCGCAAAGCAGCCGGTCATCAAGGCACACGGCTCCTCCAAGGCCAAGGGCATCAAAAACGCCATCCGGCAGGCAAAGATCTGCGTGGAGAACGACCTGTGCGGCACCATGCAGTCCGCACTGGACGAACTGGCCGCAGCACAGAAAACTGAGGAATAAAAGGGAGTAAAAACGACCATGAGCCATCAGTTGGAAACTATCATCGGTTACAAATTCAAAAACCCGGAGCTGCTGGAGATCGCACTTACCCACACCAGCTACGCCAACGAGAGCCGCACCCCGGTCAAGCACAACGAGCGGCTGGAGTTTCTGGGCGACAGCGTGTTGCAGATCGTGTCCGCAGACTACCTGTTCCACGCCTACGCCGACCGCCCGGAGGGTGACCTGACCCGCATCCGTGCCAGCCTTGTCAGCGAGGGCGCACTGTTCCAGTTCGCACAGGAGATCGGCCTTGGCGAGTATCTGCGCCTTGGCCGCGGCGAGGAGCGCTGCGGCGGTCGTACCCGCCCCAGTGTGGTGTCGGACGCCTTCGAGGCCGTTATTGCCGCCTTGTATCTGGACGGCGGCATGGAGGTGGCGCGCAAGTTCATCCTGCCCTTCATCACCGAGGGCAAGCACGCCGAAGCGGACTACAAGACCCGTTTGCAGGAGATCGTGCAGCAGAACCCGGAAGAGCGCCTGAGCTATGTGGTAGAAAGCGAGTCCGGCCCGGATCACGACAAGCACTTTGTGGTGGCAGTGCGCTTTAACTCCGACCGTGTGGCGCGGGGCGAGGGACGCAGCAAAAAGGCCGCCGAGCAGTGCGCCGCCAAAGAAGCGCTCAAGCTGCTGGGCGTGATAAAGGAAAAGTAAATGGTATTCAAGGAACTGGAGATCCAGGGCTTTAAAAGTTTTCCCGATAAAGTAAAGATCAGCTTTGATACCGGCGTTACCGGCGTGGTGGGGCCCAACGGCTCCGGCAAGTCCAACCTTTCGGACGCAGTGCGCTGGGTGCTGGGCGAGACCAGCTCCCGCCAGCTGCGCGCTGCCGGCAAGATGGAGGACGTCATCTTCGGCGGAACCCGCAAGCGCAGCCCCATGGGCTTTGCGCAGGTACGGCTGACGCTGGACAACGCCGCCCACACGCTGGATGTGGACGCGGACGAGGTGACCATCGGCCGCAAATATTACCGCTCCGGCGACAGCGAGTACACCATCAACGGGCAGGTATGCCGTCTGCGGGACGTGTACGAGCTGCTGCTGGATACCGGCATCGGCAGGGACGGCTATTCGGTCATCGGACAGGGACGCATTGCGGAGATCGTGGCAGCAAAAAGCAGCGAGCGCCGCGAGATCTTTGAGGAAGCCTGCGGCATTGCCAAGTACCGCTACCGCAAGACCGAAGCCGAGCGCCGTCTGGCTGCGGCGGGCGAAAATCTGGAACGCCTGCGGGATATCCTTGGCGAGCTGGAAAGCCGGGTTGGCCCGCTGGAAAAAGAAAGCGCCAAGGCACAGAAGTTTCTGGAACTGAGCGCCCAGCGCAAAACGCTGGAAGTGACCCTGTGGACCGACGGGGTGCACCGTGCCCGGGAAGCCGTGCGCCAGCAGGTGCGGGACTACGAGACCGCCCAGACCGACTACGAGCGTTTCGACCGGGAGACCAAGGCCGCCGAGCAGGAGGCTGAGGAGATCCGTATGCAGGCACAGCAGCTGACGGTTGCTGTCGAGCGCCTGAATGGGGATATCCGCAGCATCACCCAGCAGATCAGCGGCTCCGAAAGCCGCATCGCCGTGCTGGAAAACGACATTCTGCGCAACGACGAGAGTGCGGCTTCCCTGCAGCAGGAGATCGCCGCCGGGCAGCAGGATACTGCCGAAGCGGATGCCGCGTTGCAGCGCCACCGCGCCGTGGCAAAGACCATGGAAGCGGCGGGCGAAAAGCTTGCGGCAGAGATCGAAGCGCTGAATGCCGAACTTGCCCGGCTGGCAGATGCCAGCACCGCCAGCGGTGCCCGCAAGGACAGCCTGCGGGCAGAACTTGCCGACCGCACCGCAAAGCGCACCGAAGCGCAGGTGGCACAGGCAGCCGCCGAAGCAGCCGGAGATACCGCCCGGCAGCGTCTGCCCGCGCTGGAACAGAGCGCCCGGGACGCCGCCGCACAGCTGGAAGAGACCAAACAGGATCTGGCCGATACCGTAAAATACCGGCAGACGCTGGAGGAAAACGAAAAGCAGCTTGGCAACATCCGCTCCGGTCTGGAGCTCAAGCTGCGCAGCCGCAAGGCCGCGCTGGACGAAGCCGATGCCGCCGAGCAGCGGCTGGGCAGGGAACTGGATGCCGCCCGGCAGCGCCTTTCGGTGCTGCGGGAACTGGAAAAGAACATGGACGGCTACCAGAACTCGGTGCGTGCGGTCATGCGCGCCGCCGGAGCCCGCCGCCTGCGGGGCGTTCTGGGGCCGGTGTCCACCATCCTGAAGGTGGAGCCCGGGTGCGAGGTTGCCATCGAGACCGCACTGGGCGGCGCGCTGCAGAACATCGTGGTGGAAAACGAAGCCGCCGCGAAAGCCGCTATCGCCCTGCTGCGCAATGATCATGCAGGCCGCGCAACCTTCCTGCCGCTGGATACCGTGCAGCCCGGCGCGTTCCGGGGGCGGCTGTCCGGCACGGCGCGGCTGGCCTCTGCGCTGGTGCAGGCCGACCCCCGGTACGAGAATATCGTCTCGAACCTGCTGGGACGCATCATCGTGGTGGAGGATATCAACGAAGCCTCCCGCGTGGCGCGGGACAACGGCTACCACAACAAAGTGGTCACCATGGACGGACAGGTGATCAATGCAGGCGGCAGCTTTACCGGCGGCAGCGTGCAGCGCAGCGCCGGTCTGTTCACCCGCAAGCAGGAGATGGAGGAGCTGCGTCTGAAGGCGGCGAAGCTGCAAAAGGACTGCATTGCCGCACAGGAAAAGACCGACCAGTGTAAAGAGCAGGCAGATGCCTTGCAGGCAGAATTGACCGCCACCGCCAGCGAGCAGATCACCGCTGCCAACGACCGCGTGCGTGCAGAGGCCGAGCAGAAGCGGCTGGAAGCCGCCGCCGCCCAGCTGGAAACTGCCGTGCAGAACGCGCAGCAGCAGATGGACGCCTTGCAGGCTGCGTTGAACGACAGCCGCGCAAAGGCGGATGCCGCCGCCTTGCAGCAGGCAGAGCTGACGGCGCAGATCGAGCAGCTGACTGCCGAGCTGAGCCGCATCGCGCAGGGCAGCGACAGCTTTCTGACCCAGCAGAACCAGCTAGCACAGGCGCTCAGTGCCAAGCGGCTGGAACAGGTGACCCGCCGCAAGGACGCGGAGCTGGCCTACAGCCAGATCGCTGCGCTGGAACAGCGTGCAAGGGACGCCGCTGCCCGCCGCACTGCACTGGAAGAAAGCCTTGCCGCCCTTGCCGCCCGCAGCGAAGCCTGCCGCACCGAGATCGCGGCCATTCGCAAGGCCAAGACCGACAGCCAGACTGCCATTACCCAAAAGGAGCAGGCCATCCGCGAAGCTACCGAAAAGCGGCTTGCCTGCCAGCAGAAGGAAACGGAAGCGCTGGCAAAAGCCCGCACCGCCTCCGACAGCCGCGAGGAGGTGGGCCGGGAGATGGCACGCCTTGCCGAGCGCAAGGCTGCTGCCGAAACCGAGTACGACCAGACCGTGGCAAAGCTGTGGGACGAGTACCAGCTCTCGGTCAGTCAGGCCGAGGAGCTGTGCGTGGAGTTCGACAGCCTGACCGCTCTGCGGGCACAGGTGGCTGACCTGCGCGGCAAGATCCGCGCCCTTGGCAGCGTGAACGTGAGCGCCATCGAGGAATACAAGGAGGTCAAAGCCCGTTACGATGAGCTGTCCCGTCAGGTGACCGATGTGGAGGAGAGCCGCAACGAGCTGGGACGCATGATCGCAAAGCTTTCTGCCCAGATGCGGGAGATCTTTACCGACAGCTTCCGCGCCATCAACGAAAACTTCAGCCGCGTATTCACCGAGCTGTTCGGCGGCGGCGAAGCCAGCCTTGTGCTGGAGGACGAAAGCGATGTGCTGGCCTGTGGCATCGGCATCCGGGTAGCGCCGCCGGGCAAGGTGATCAAGAATCTGGAAGCCCTTTCCGGCGGCGAGCAGGCGCTGGTGGCTATCAGCATCTACTTTGCCATTCTGGCGGTGAACCCCGCGCCCTTCTGCATTCTGGACGAGATCGAAGCCGCCTTGGACGATGCCAACGTGGTGCGGTTTGCCCAGTATCTGCGCCGCATCAGCGACAAGACCCAGTTCATCGTCATCACCCACCGCCGCGGCACTATGGAAGCCGCCAACGTGCTGTATGGCGTGACCATGCAGGAGGACGGCGTGTCCAAGCTGCTCAAGCTGGATCTGGAACAGGTTGACGCAACGCTGGTTTCCTGATATAAAATAAACAGAAAATAGATAGGAGGACCACTATGGCGTTCTTCGGATTTGGAAAAAAAGAAAAAGACAAGATGAAAACGGGTCTGGAAAAGACCCGCACCGGCTTCTGGGGCAGCATCATGAATACCCTGACCGGCAGCGTCATCGACGATGAGATGTACGATGATCTGGAAGAAAAGCTGATCCTTGCCGACGTAGGCGGCGAGGTGGCGGTGCATCTGGTGGATAAGCTCCGCGACCGTGTGCGCGACAAGGGGCTGAAAACCGGCGAACAGGCCGCAGATGCCCTGCGCGACATCATTGCCGAGGAGATGACCCCGGAAGCCGAGATGGCGCTGGACGGCAAGCCCGCCGTCATTCTGGTCATCGGCGTCAACGGCGTGGGCAAGACTACCAGCATTGCAAAGCTGGCCGATTACTACACCCGGCAGGGCAAGCGGGTCATGCTGGCTGCCGGCGACACCTTCCGTGCTGCTGCCAGCGAGCAGCTGGAGATCTGGGCAAGCCGCGCCGGTGTGCCCATCGTCAGCGCGGGCGAGGGCGCAGACCCAGCCGCCGTCATCTTTGATACGGTCAAGTCTGCTACCGCACGCGGCTATGATATGGTCATTGCGGACACCGCAGGCCGTCTGCACAACAAATCAAACCTGATGGCAGAGCTTTCCAAGATCAGCCGCAGCGTCAAAAAGGCCAGCCCGGAGGCCAGTCTGGAGACCCTGCTGGTGCTGGATGCCATCACCGGGCAGAACGCCATCAGTCAGGCCAAGGAGTTCTGCAAGGCTGCCGATGCCACCGGCATCATCCTGACCAAGCTGGACGGCACCGCCAAGGGCGGCTGCGTTGTGGCGGTCAAGCAGCGCCTGGGCTTGCCGGTGCGCTTTATCGGCGTGGGCGAGGGCATCGATGACCTGCTGCCCTTTACCCCGGAGGGCTTTGTGGAAGAGCTGCTCCCCCGTGAATGGAAGCATTAAGGGGGCGCGGAAAATGAAAATTTGTGCAGCCACCGGCAACGCCGGAAAGCTTCGCGAGCTGCGCCGCATTCTGGAAGCGCAGGGGCACGAGGTGGTCAGCCAGAAGGAACTGGGCATCACCATCGAGCCGGAGGAGACCGGCACCACCTTTGCCGAGAATGCTCTCATCAAGGCCGAGACTATCTGCAAGGCCAGCGGTCTGCCCACCATCGCCGATGACTCCGGCCTGTGTGTGGATGCGCTGGACGGTGCACCCGGCGTGTACAGCGCCCGCTACTGCGGCCACCACGGCGACGATGAAGCCAACAACGATAAGCTTCTGGCTGCCATGCAGGCGGTGCCTGCCGGGCAGCGGGGCGCAAAGTTCATCTCGGCAGTGTGCTTCATCCTGCCGGACGGGCGGCACCTGACCTGCATGGGCGAGTGCCCGGGCAGCATTGCCTTTACGCGGCTGTGCGGCGACTACGGCTTTGGCTACGACCCGCTGTTCATCCCCGCAGACTGCGGTGTGGGCAAAACGGACAAGCGTCCCAACACCGAGAACCGCAGCTACGCCCAGCTGACCCCGGACGAAAAGGACGCCATCAGCCACCGCGGCAACGCGCTGGCAGCGCTGGAAAAGCAGCTGCCCAGCTTTCTGAGTGCAGTCACGGAAGAAGGCGTTATCGCACAGGTGTCTGGAAAAGTAGAGATCAAGCTGAAATGATCGTAAGTCCGAAGATGGCTCGCCCTCTCCGCCTCACCTTGTTCGGCACCTCTCCCAAAGGGAGAGGCCTTGGCAAAACCACAAACTTTATCTCCTCGCCAGAGGCTCTCCCTTTGGGAGAGCTGGCGCGAAAGCGCCTGAGAGGGCGAGGTCGCTGACAGATACGCCCCATCCCGTGAAAAAGTAAAATTGAAAAATCCGAAATATCAACCTCAAAATAAAGGAGAAAACTATGCTGACTAGCAAACAGCGCGCCATTCTGCGCGGCAAGGCAAATACCATGGACCCCGTTTACATCGTGGGTAAGGGCGAGATCGACGAGACTCTGATCCAGGGCGTGAAGGACTGTCTGGACGCTCGGGAACTCATCAAGCTCAAGGTGCTGGAAAACAGTATGTACAACGCCCGCGAGGCTGCTACCAAGCTGGCAGAGGCCACCGGCGCAGACTGCGTGCAGGTCATCGGCTCCAAGTTCGTGCTGTATCTGCAAAAGAAAAAGGACAGCGCCTACGCTGCCCTGCTGAAGTAAGATGAAGATCCTTCTCTATGGCGGCAGCTTTGACCCGCCCCATAACGGCCACCTGAATAACCTGCGTGCAGCGGCAGACCGCGTGCGCCCGGATAAGATCGTGGTGATGCCGGCAGGCACTTCCCCCTTTAAGGAGGGGACAAATGCTTCCGGTGCGCTGCGGCTGGAAATGTGCCGGTGCTTTGCGGCACTGGCGCAGGAGCCCGGGATGCCGCCGCTGGAAGTAAGCGGCTGGGAGGTGGCGCAGGCCGCAGCGGGCAGCCGCAATTATACCGTGCTCACGCTGGAAATGCTGGCAAGGGAAAACCCCGGCGCTATACTGTATTTGGCTATTGGCAGCGATATGCTGCTCAGCTTTGAGGGCTGGCACCGCTGGCAGGATATCCTGCGCATTGCGCGGGTGGTGGTCACCAGCCGGGATATCGGCGATGCCCCGGCGCTGCACGCAAAGGCAAAGCAGCTGGACCCGTCGGGCGGACGCATCCTGTTTGCCCCCGTGCAGGCGCTGCCTATGGCCAGCAGCCAGCTGCGGGCCCGGCTTGCCGCCGGAGAGGAATGCGAAGCCGAACTGCCGGAAGCGGTGCGCACCGTCATCCGGCGGGAAGGACTATACCGGAACACAGAAGGAAGTAGCAGATAAATGGATCTGAAACAGGCAAAGGAACTTGTGCGCGGCCGCTTGAGCGATAAGCGCTACGAGCATACCATCAACGTGAAAAAAATGGCCGTCAAGCTGGCCAAGCACTACGGTACCGACCCGGAACAGGCCGCACTGGCGGCGCTTTTGCACGATGCCGCCAAGGAACTGCCCAAGGACGAGATGCGCGCTATCATGCAGGCATACCCGCAGTATGCGCAGGGCGGCGAAGCACGCCCCACGCCGGTGTGGCATGGCATCTGTGCCGCCATTCTGGCGCGTACGGAGTGGGGCGTCACAGACGAAGCCGTGCTCAGCGCCATCGCCTGCCATACCGCAGGCAAAGCGGGCATGACCCAGCTGGACAAGATCTTGTATCTGGCCGATATGACCAGTGCCGAACGGGACTGGCCCGGGGTGGAAAAGCTGCGCAAGCTGGAAATGAAGGATTTGGACGCGGCCATGCTGGCGGCGCTCAAGCAGACCAACGGCTTTGTGCTGTCCGAGGGCAAGCCCCTAGACCCCGAGAGCAAGGCCGCCTACGAGGATATCTTAGCGCACAGCGGGCAGAATGAAGGGTGAAAAGCCGGGCACCGATTAAAAATGGTTTCGGCCATCCCCGGATAAAACAATTGCAGATTTTGCCGTACCATGCTATACTGAAGGATATGACAGGTCTGCAGGTAAAAAACTCTGCAGAGCAGTGAAAAGCTGGAGGATATAAAAGCATGAGCCAGACGCCACGCCATATCAATACAGACCGCTCGCTCAGCCGCCCGGATCAGGCGGCGCGTGCCCCGCAGGCTGCCCCGGAGCAGAACACCCGCAGCACTGCCGGGGCGCAGCACGCCGCGCCGCCCCGCTATGCAGCACAGCCCGATCTGGGCGGGGACGATGCACCGCGCCGCCGCAAAAAAAAGAAAAAGACCCCGTTGTGGCTGCCCTTTGCCATCGTGATGGGCGTGATCGCCGTGATCTCCGGTGTGGTGGTGTACGGTGTGAGCCTTGTGAACAAGGTGGAGGACAGCATCCGCCCGGCAGAAAGCGCCCCCTCCATCGTGGAGGAGATCCAGACCGCCGAGGAGTACAAGGGCGATGTGGTCAACATTCTGGTCTGCGGCATCGACTTTGAAGAGGGACGCTCTTACAGCGACACCAGCTCCAACGACGGCATGACGGATATGATCCTGTACTGCCAGTTTGATATCAAGGGCGGTGCGCTGCGGATGCTGCAGATCCCCCGCAACACGCTGGTGACCACCCAGAACCGCAAGCTTACCCTTTCCAACGGCAAGACCTATGCCGTTTCCAACTACCAGATCAACTCGGTGGCGCTTTCCAACGGCGGCAGCATTGCCGCGCTGGCAGATGTCATCTACGACCAGTACCACCTGCCCATCGACTACTATGTCACCATCGATATGCAGGCGCTGGTGGAAATGGTGGATAACTTCGGCGGCATCGAGGTGTATATCCCCCGGGATATGTCCTACGGCGGCAGCAAGCTGCTGAAAGGCTACCGCAATCTGGACGGTGCTTCGGCGGAGTTCTTTGTGCGCTGCCGCCACGGTGACGGCTACGCAAACTCTGATATCGACCGCTTGAATATGCAGCGCTACTTCTACGCAGGTCTGTTCAAGCGCGCCCGCGCTATGGGCATTACCGATATCCTGAACCAGCTGCCGCTGATATTCAAGGACTATATCCACACGGATATGGATATCACCACCATCGCAAAGCTGCTGGCGTCCTTCCTCAAGATCGACAGCTCCAATATCATTCTGGCGCAGACGCCGGTGTTCATGGGCGTGCCCAACGTGGGCAAGACCGACTCCTTTGCCGGCTACTCCTGCGTGGTGCCGGATGCCGGTTCCATCGCAAACCTGCTCAACCAGTATTTCTGCACCTACACCGGCCCGGTGGAGGTAAGCGAGCTGCACATGGTCACCGACCAGTGGCCCCACGGCAGCGCATCCACCGATGCCAACGTGCAGTATATGGGACGCATCGACAAGGAATCCGATGACGCCATCCTCAGCGGCGATACCGACCTTTCCGGCGCTGTGACCACCGATGGTCAGGCAGCGGGCACCGGACAGTAACAACAAAAACAATGCCCTGCACACCGGGTGCGGGGATGTTCCGACAGAAGGGAGAAACACATGGATAATTTCAACGACAGCAAGGCGCTTGCCATTGAGATCGCCAAGATTTTGGACAAGAAGAAGGCACAGGATGTGCGGGTGCTCAAGGTGGAAAGCCTGACCGTCCTGACCGATTACTTCGTCATCGCCTCCGGTACCTCCACCACGCAGGTGGCGTCTTTGGCAGACGAGGTGGAGTACGAGCTTTCGCAGAAGGGTCTGGAACCCTACAGCACCGAGGGTCACGACACCAAGAACTGGGTGCTGCTGGATTACTCCAACGTCATCGTGCACGTCTTTGTGCCCAACAGCCGTGCTTACTATGATCTGGAGCACCTGTGGGCAGACGGCGAGCCGGTGGACATTTCGGAGTACCTAACCCCGGATAGCAGCATTGAATAATTAAGGCAAAAAGGTTTGCTTTTGGCAGAACCCGCTCCGTTATTGCGGCGCAATAGGGAAAGTTGGCAGAAAAGCTCCCCCCTCGGGGGAGCTGGCAGGGCGAATGCCCTGACTGAGAGGGTTTGTACCGGAAGTACCTTAAAAGCATACACGCCCCCAAGCAACGGTATTTTGGTTAAAGTCTGGAGCTGATTACAACATGAAGTATGATTACAAGGCTGTTGAAGCCAAGTGGCAGAAGGTGTGGGAGGACGAAAAGACTTTCCATGTCGAGATCGACCACAAAAAACCCAAGTTCTATGCCCTTGTGGAGTTCCCGTATCCTTCGGGTGCGGGCCTGCACGTCGGCCACCCCCGCAGCTACACCGCGCTGGATGTGGTAAGCCGCAAGCGCCGTAAAAACGGCTACAATGTGCTGTACCCCATGGGCTGGGACGCCTTCGGTCTGCCCACCGAAAACTTCGCCATGAAGAACCACATCCACCCGGCTATCGTCACCAAGAGCAACGTGGATCATTTCCGCAGCCAGCTCAAGGCGCTGGGCTTCTCCTTTGACTGGGATCGCGAGATCAACACCACCGACCCCGAGTACTACAAGTGGACCCAGTGGATCTTCCTGCAGCTGTACAAGCATGGTCTGGCGTACAAGAAGGAAATGAACGTCAACTGGTGCACAGGCTGCAAGTGCGTGCTGGCAAACGAGGAAGTTGTCAACGGCGTGTGCGAGCGCTGCGGCAGCGAGGTGGTGCACCGCGTCAAGAGCCAGTGGATGCTCAAGATCACCGCTTATGCCGATAAGCTGATCGACGGCTTGGACGGCCTGGATTACATCGAGCGCGTGGCCACCCAGCAGAAGAACTGGATCGGCCGCAGCCACGGTGCAGAAGTGAACTTCGGCACCACCGCCGGAGACACCCTGACCGTGTACACCACCCGCTGCGATACCCTGTTCGGCGCTACCTACATGGTCATCTCCCCGGAGCACGCTCTGCTCAAGGAATGGCTGGAAAAGGGCATTATCAAGAACGCCGATGCCGTCAAGGCTTATCAGGCCGAAGCTGCCCGCAAGAGCGACTTTGAGCGCAGCGAGCTGAACAAGGAAAAGACCGGCGTGCAGCTGGACGGTGTGATGGGCATCAACCCGGTCAACGAGACCGAGATCCCCATCTTCATCTCCGACTACGTTCTGTCCACCTACGGCACCGGTGCCATCATGGCTGTGCCCGCCCACGATACCCGCGACTGGGAGTTTGCCAAGAAGTTTGGCCTGCCCATCATCGAGGTGGTCAAGGGCAGCACCCCGTCCAATCTGGACGAAGCTGCCTTTACCGATGTGGCTACCGGTACGCTGGTCAACTCCGGCTTCCTGAACGGCCTGTCCGTGGTCGATGCCAAAAAGAAGATGATCACCTGGCTGGAGGAGAACGGCAAGGGCCGCGATAAGGTCAACTACAAGCTGCGCGACTGGGTGTTCAGCCGTCAGCGTTACTGGGGCGAGCCCATCCCCATGGTGCACTGCGACAAGTGCGGCTGGCAGCCCCTGCCCGAGAGCAGCCTGCCGCTGACTCTGCCGGACATCACCGACTTTGAGCCGGGCCCGGACGGCGAGTCCCCGCTGGCACGCCACAAGGACTGGGTCAAGACCACCTGCCCCTGCTGCGGCGGCCCCGCTACCCGCGAGACCGACACCATGCCCCAGTGGGCCGGTTCCTCCTGGTACTTCCTGCGCTACATGGACCCCCACTGCAAGGATGCTCTGGCCTCCAAGGAAGCGCTGGAATACTGGTCTCCGGTGGACTGGTACAACGGCGGCATGGAGCACACCACCCTGCATCTGCTGTACAGCCGCTTCTGGCATAAGTTCCTGTACGATATCGGTGTGGTGCCCACGGCAGAGCCTTACCAGAAGCGTACCGCCCACGGCATGATCCTTGGCCTGAACCCCCACAGCTTTGTCAACCTGCCCGCTGAGGAGCAGGAGAAGCTGCTCAAGGAGTACGGCAGCCAGAAGGCCGCCGAGAAGGCACTGGAAGAGAAGTACGGCGAGATGGCGCGCCATCCCATCGTGAAGATGTCCAAGAGCCTTGGCAACGTCATCAACCCCGACGAGGTGGTGGACCAGTACGGTGCTGACACCATGCGTCTGTACGAGATGTTCATGGGAGACTTTGAGCAGGCTGCACCGTGGCAGACCTCTGCCATTGCGGGCTGCAACCGCTTCCTTGACCGCGTGTGGGCACTGAGCGACAAGCTGGTGGAGGGCGAGGGCTACCGCCCCGCCATGGAGACCCTGATGCACCAGACCATCAAGAAGGTCAGCGCAGATATCGAGGGTCTGAAGATGAACACCGCCATTGCCCAGCTGATGACGCTGGTCAACGCCCTGTACGACAACGGTGGCGCCACCAAGGCCGAGTTTGAGACGCTGGTGCAGCTGCTGAACCCCTTCGCTCCCCACATGACCGAGGAGCTGTGGGAGAAGCTGGGTCACAGCCACGATGAGCAGCTGGCCTACTATCCGTGGCCTGCCTACGAGGAAGCCAAGTGCGTGGAAGCTGCTGTGGAGATCGCCGTGCAGGTGAACGGCAAGGTGAAGGCACGTCTGAAGGTGCCCGCAGACATCACCGCCGAGGACGCCATTGCCGCCGCCAAGGCAGACCCCGCTGTGGCTGCCGCGCTGGAAGGCAAGCAGCTGGTCAAGGAGATCTACGTCAAGGGTCGTCTGGTCAATCTGGCTGCCAAGGGCTGAGTTTTGCTGCTCCGCTGAATAAGCGTGAACATATCATCACCCGCAGAGGCAGACCTGGCGCAGGAAACACCCGGCAGCGTCTGTTCAAAAATCTTTCAAAAGTTTTGAGTAAAAACTTTCAAAAAAAGGTTGACGAACCGGATAAAATGCGCTATACTGTCTACTGTTAGTTACCATGTAACAACGAAATTCCTGCCTCACGGTCCAAGGGAGGGAATAAGATGTCGGAAATTCGTGTTAAAGAGGGCGAGTCGCTGGAAAGCGCACTGCGTCGCTTCAAGCGCAGCACTGCTCGCAGCGGTGTGCTCGCAGAGGTTCGTAAGCGCGAGGCTTACGAGAAGCCGTCTGTTAAGCGCAAGAAGAAGTCCGAAGCAGCCCGCAAGCGCAAGTTCAAGTAATTGATTGCTTGGAATCGCACGTTGCTTTAGATTTTAAACGCGTTGCTAACGCCGATGTAGGGGAGCCTGTTTATGCAGGTTCCCCTATTTTCATTTGTGACGAGAAGCGGCCTCGCCCTCTCCGTCTGCTCCCGCTGGTCGCATCCACCTCTCCCAAAGTGAGAGGCCTTGGCAGTCCACGCAAAGTTTACGGTTTTGCCAAGGGCTCTCCCTTTGGGAGAGCTGCTGAGCGCAAGCGAAGCTGAGAGGGCGAGCCTGTTGAAGGTAAGGAGAAACCTATGCTCATTACCCCCGAATATGTTTTTAAGGACGTTACCCATATCACGCCGGAATGGCTTGCCGCCAAGGGCATCACGGCTCTGGTGCTGGATATCGACAACACCCTGACCGCAGACCGCAGTCAGGAGCTGCCGGAGGAGGTGGCCGCGTGGCTTGCCGCCATGCGCAAAGCCGGGGTAAAGCTGACCATCGTTTCCAACGGTGCAGAAAAGCGGGTGCGCCCCTTTGCTGAAAAGCTGGGACTTGCCTACCTGTACCGCGCCGCCAAACCCCTGCCCTTTGCGCTGATGGTGGCGCAGCACCGCATGGGCGTGAAGCACCGCCAGATGGCTATGGTGGGCGACCAGCTCTACGCCGACCGCATGGTGGCGGCGCTGTACGGTATCCCCGGGCTGATGGTCATCCCCCGCGGGCCGGACTTGGGCGCACAGGTCATCCTCAAGCGCAAGTGGGAAAAGAAACACTGGCAGAAGTACTACGACCGGGGAGGAAAGACCCTATGAGTGAAGTTTGGAACATCCGGTTCGGCACCGCAGGCACCAGCGACAGCTTTGCCGCCCAAGGCTACAAAAGCAGCTTGGACGTGCCGGAGTACACCGCCAAAATGGGACTGAATGCCTTTGAGTACCAGTGCGGGCGCGGGGTGCGTCTGGGGCTGGATAAGGCCGCCCGCATGGCTGCCCTTGCCGCAGAGCGGGACATCCTGTTCAGCGTCCACGCACCTTATTATATCAGTATGTCCAGTCTGGAAGAGGACAAGCGGCTGAACAGCATCCAGTACCTGCTGCAAAGCGCGGCGGTGTGCCGGGCGCTGGGCGGCAGACGCATCATCTTCCACTCCGGCAGCTGCGGCAAACAGAGCCGGGAAGCTGCGCTGGAAAAGGCGCTGGATACCATGCGCCGCGCCGTGGCTGCGCTGGACGAGGCTGGCTTTGAGGATATGACCTTGTGCCCGGAGACCATGGGCAAGGTAGGGCAGCTGGGCACGCTGGACGAGGTGCTGGCGCTGTGCAGCGTGGACAGCCGCATCACCCCCTGCATCGACTTCGGCCACCTGAACGCCCGCACGCTGGGCGGCATCCAGACCAAGGCGGACTATGCTGCAATTCTGGACCGCATGGCTGAGGTGCTGGGCGATGACCGCGCCCGGCAGTTCCATGTGCACTTTTCCCGCATTGAATACTCGGCGGGCGGCGAAAAGCGCCACTGGACCTTTGCCGATACCCAGTTTGGCCCGGAGCCCCAGCCCCTGATGGAGCTGCTGGCACAGCGGCAGCTGACCCCGGTGGTCATCTGCGAGAGTGCGGGCACACAGGCCGAGGACGCGCAGACGATGCAGCAAATGTATCGCGCAGCGCGGAATGCGTAAAAGATTTTGTGTTTTTATCGTCTTTTTTGCCCAAACCCCTTGCCAAACAGGGGCAGATTGGGTAAAATAAATAGAGATATGCGTTAAGCATCTGAGATTAAATTTATGGAGGAATTCCTATGATTTCTGCAGGCGAGTTTCGCAATGGCGTGACCTTTGAGCAGGACGGCCAGGTTCTTCAGGTCGTTGAGTTCCAGCACGTCAAGCCCGGCAAGGGCGCTGCCTTTGTCCGTACCAAGACCAAGAACGTCATCACCGGCTCTGTGGTCGAGACCAGCTACAACCCCACCGCAAAGTTCCCGCAGGCTTTCATCGAGCGTAAGGACGTGACTTACAGCTACGAGGACGGCGATCTGTACCACTTCATGGACAACGAGACCTACGATGACATCCCCGTCAACGCAGCCGACGTGCCCGATAACTTCAAGTTCTGCAAGGAGAACGAGCTGTGCAAGCTGCTGAGCTACAAGGGCAAGGTGTTCAGCGTCGAGATCCCCAACTTCATCGAGCTGGAAGTCACCCAGACCGAGCCGGGTGTTAAGGGCAACACTGCTACCAACACCCTGAAGCCCGCTACCGTTGAGACTGGCGCCGAGATCCGTGTGCCTCTGTTCATCAACGAGGGCGATCACATCCGCATCGATACCCGCACCGGCGAGTATATGGAGCGCGTCTGATCATTTGTCGCATACCGGGCAGCGGGCAACCGTTTGCCCGGTTTTTGTATTACAAACAAGGAGGGCATTTCAGATGGAACTGAACAAGAAAGCAGCCTACCTGCAGGGCTTAGTGGACGGTCTGGGCGTGGATGAGAGCACCAAAGAGGGTAAGATCATCAAGGCCATGGCCGCTCTGCTGGGCGAGATGGCCGATGCCATTGCCGCCATGGATGAGGATCTGACCCACGCCTACGACCAGATCAACGATCTGAGCGAGGAGCTGGAGGATCTGGAAGCCGACCTGTACGAGGACGAGGATGCCGAGGACGAGGACGACAACGCAGCCGACGAGGATGAGGATGCGGGAGATGACGACATCGCCAGCGAGCCCTTCTACGAGGTAGCCTGCCCCGCCTGCGGCGAGACTGTCTACGTCAGCGAGGATGATCTGGATGCAGGCGAAGCCAACTGCGCCCACTGTGGTGTGACCTTTGAGGTCGCACTGGAAGGCGAGGAAGACGAAGCCAAGGACGCCCCTGTGCAGTACGAGGTGACCTGCCCCGCCTGCGGCAGCACCGCTGTATTTGAAGAGGACGAGCTGCTGGACGGCGCACCCAAGTGCCCCAACTGCGGCGAGCCGCTGGACTTTGAGGTGACCGAGGAGTAAGATTTTCTCTTATTCTTGTGAAAATGGGATCCAGAAAATAGCGCTTTTTGTTGCTGTTTTCCTTTACGACCCCGCTCGTGAAAAGGCAATTTTGGAAAATCCGCAGATTTTCCAAAATTGCAACTACAAAATAAAATTCCTTATAAAAAACGCAATGCCGGGCAGTCCGCAGACTGTCCGGCATTGTTCATTTTAATTTGATTCAGCGGGTCTCGTTGGCCTTCTGCAGCCAGATGCCGCCGATGTCCAGCGCATTGTACAGGCCGTGCTTGGTGGTCTGGCGCGCTACGCGCTCCTGCGGTGCCTTGGTGGTATCGGTAGAAAGCAGCATCAGGTGCACCTTGTCGGCTACCTGCTGCTCGCCCACCGGGGTGGTGGTCAGGATCTGCAGATACAGCACATAGGGGTCGGTCATGCTGCCGTAATACAGCTCGTTGTCCTTGCGGACGAGGGGCTTGCCTTTATAAGTCAGTTTCGGTGTATATGCCATCGTGAAAGCCTCCCTGTCGTTTGATTCATCTTAGTATAACACATTCTGCCTATGGGATGCAAGCGTTTGCGGCAGTGCTCTGTCAGTTTTGCACCAAAACAGCCCCGTACCGTGCAAAACCGGCAGCACATTTTTGGCAAATGGGGTTTGCTGTTGGGTGCAGTTATGCTATACTATAAATAGAACAGCCCGCATTCCGGGCCGGAAGTGAGGGAACGACAATGGCAGATTATCAGGAATACCGGCGGCGCATCCTGCACCGGCGCTGGCGCAGGGTATTTATCATCGTCGCCCTTCTGGCGCTGGTGGCGCTGCTGAGCGCCATCGGCATTCTGTGGAAGGTGCTGCACCGGGAGCGCGTGGATACCGTCCTGAGCCAAAACACCATTCTGCGGCAGGTGACCACGGATAATACATGGAACACGGTCAGCTACCCGCTGGCGCGGCAACTCCGGGTGCAGACGCTGGAGGAAAGCACCGAGACCGCGCTGGACTTCCGCATGGCGGCGCTGCCGGCCAGCGCTCCGGTGGAAAAAAGCTGGTTTGCGCAGGTCAGTTTTGTGGGCGACAGCCTGACGCAGGGCTTGCAGATCTACGATACCGGTCTGCCCGGGGCGCAGTTCTGTGCTTATAAGGGGGTAGGCCCCAACGCCTTTGTCAACGGTACCAGCTGCAAGCGGGTGGACGGCGTGACAGAGATCCCGCTGGACGCTTTGACCGCCCAGCAGCCCAAGGCTGTCTATGTGCTGCTGGGCAGCAATGTGCTGGGACGGGACACCGATTACACCAGCTTTCTGACCTACTACCGCCTGATGCTGGACATGATCAGTCAGGCGCTGCCGGATGCAAAAATTTATGTGCAGTCCATCACGCCGGTAAGGCCGGAGGTGAGCGCACAGGAAAACCACGCAGGGCTGAACCGCGACCGCCTGTGCCACATCAACAACGAACTTGCCGCCATTGCGCTGGAAAAGGACTGCTATTTCCTCAACCTGTGGGAGGTGCTGGCAGACGAAAACGGCGACCTGATCGAAAGCTACGCCCAGCCGGACGGTTACCACATCAAGCCGGAGGGCTATGCCGCATGGGTGGACTACCTTTGCAGCCACACCATGGAGTGAAAAAAACAAAAGGCTGCTGCACGGAATCTGTGCAGCAGCCTTTCTTGCTGTGTGGGACGATTTGGAATGCCCTCCGCGTTGCTCTGGGCATCTTCAGCGGAAAAAATATTTTTATATTTGTGGTTCAGAAACGCCTGCGGGCGTTTCTGAACCACTTTTTCACGGAGAAAAGCTGTTAACGGAAGCGGCACCTTCTGTGAAAATGCGTTTGTCGCGGCCCGCAGGCCGCGACAAACGCAAAATATCAATAGGGATTCCGCTGAAAAATGGTCAGAGCGAAGCGGAGACCATTAAAATCGTTTTGCTGCCAAAGGGCGGAGAGCGCCAGCTCAGAACAGACCGGTGATCTTGCCGTCGGCGTCCACATCGATGTTCACGGCGGCGGGCTTTTTGGGCAGACCGGGCATGGTCATGATGTTGCCGCAGATGACGACCACAAAGCCTGCCCCGGCGGCCAGACGCACCTCGCGCACCTCCATGGTAAAGCCGGTGGGTGCACCGGTCAGCTTGGCGTTGTCGCTAAAGCTGTACTGGGTCTTGGCAATGCAGACGGGCAGGTCGCCGTAGCCCATCTCGGTCAGCTCGGCCAGCGTCTTGCTGGCGGCGGCGCTGTAGTTTACGCCGTCGGCGCGGTAGATCTTGGTAGCAATGGCGTTGATCTTGTCCTTCAGGGGCATCTCCAGCGGGTAGGTGTACTGGATGGGACGATCCTCCAGAATCTCAAGCACCTTCTCAGCCAGTGCCTTGCCGCCCTCGCCGCCCTTGGCGAACACCTCGCTCAGCACGCAGGGCACGCCCTGCTCGGCGCAGACCTGCTCCACATAAGCCTGCTCCTCGGCGGTGTCGGTGGGGAAGGCGTTGATGGCAACCACCACCGGCAGACCGAAGCCGTTCTTCAGGTTGTCGATGTGACGGATCAGGTTGGAAGCACCGGCCTTGACAGCTTCGAGGTTGGGCTGGTTCAGATCGGCCTTGGCTACGCCGCCGTGGCTCTTGAGGGCGCGCACGGTAGCCACCAGCACACAGGCAGAGGGGGCAATACCGGCATAGCGGCACTTGATATCCAGGAACTTCTCCGCGCCCAGATCGGCACCGAAGCCTGCCTCGGTGATGGTGTAGTCTGCCAGCGAAAGGCTGAGCTTGGTGGCCAGCACGCTGTTGCAGCCGTGGGCAATGTTGGCAAAGGGGCCGCCGTGGATGATGGCGGGGTTATTCTCCAGCGTCTGCACAAGGTTCGGATCCAGTGCGTCCTTCAGCAGGGCGGTCATGGCACCGGCTGCACCGATCTCACCGGCAGTCACCGGCTTGCCGTCGTAGGTGTAGGCGCATACGATGCGGGACAGCCGCTCCTTCAAATCGGAGATGCTGGTGGCAAGGCAGAAGATTGCCATGACCTCGCTTGCTACGGTGATGTCAAAGCCGTCCTCGCGGGGGGTGCCATTCACCTTGCCGCCCAGACCGTCCACGATAAACCGCAGCTGCCGGTCGTTCATGTCCATGCAGCGCTTCCAGGTGATGCGGCGGGGGTCGATATTCAGCGGGTTGCCCTGCTGGATGCTGTTGTCGATCATGGCAGCCAGCAGGTTGTTGGCGGTGCCAATGGCGTGCAGGTCGCCGGTAAAGTGCAGGTTGATATCCTCCATGGGCACCACCTGTGCGTAACCGCCGCCGGCAGCGCCGCCCTTCACGCCGAACACGGGGCCAAGGCTGGGCTCGCGCAGGCAGAGCATGGTCTTTTTGCCCAGTGCGTTCATGGCATCGGCCAGACCTACGCTGGTGGTGGTTTTGCCCTCACCGGCGGGGGTGGGGCTGATGGCGGTGACAAGGATCAGCTTGCCCTGCTTTTTGGCGTTGTGGATCAGCCGGTGGTCGATCTTGGCCTTGTAGCGGCCATAGGGGATCACACTTTCGTCCTCCAGACCCAGCTGAGCTGCGATCTGGGTGATAGGCTTCATTTTGGCTTCCTGCGCGATCTCGATATCGGTCTTCATACAGACATCCTCCTTGATAGCAAAAAAGGACAGCTTTGCGCAGCAATTGCGCAAGGCTGCCCAGGCGGTCGGCATTGACATCCCCAGCACCCCTGCACTGTGGTGCTCCACAAGGTTCCGTCAGCAGGGATGCGGTCTATGCTGTAAAGATAGCACACCACCGGGGTGTTTGTCAAGGAGGTACAGTTACAAAAATCACCCATAAATGCATAAAATTTTTTGCGTTATCCAAGGGTTTGTGCTATACTTATTCTGGGTTATTATGAAAACAACGACAGAAAGCAGGAAATCCATATATGCTGCAAAACCCTCAGTTACATTATCTGGACAACGCGGCCACCACCATCGTAGCGCCGGAGGTGGCAGACGTCATAAACAAGGCCATGCGGGAGCACTGGGCAAACCCTTCCAGCCTGTACGGCCCGGGCGCGCGCAGTGAAGAGGCTTTGAACGCCGCCCGCGCCGCCGTAGCGCGCACGCTGGGCTGCAAAAGCCGGGAGCTGTATTTTACCTCCTGCGGCAGCGAGAGCAACAATCTGGCGCTGCTGGGCGCGGTGCAGACCCGCACCTTCGGCAAGGGCATCGTGGTGTCCGGCTTCGAGCACCCTAGTGTGCAGCGCCCGCTGGAGCGGCTGGCAAAGCAGGGCTATGATGTTACCGTGGTAGCCCCCCGGGCAGACGGCACGTTGGATATTGCCGCCATGCTGGAGCGGGTGGACAAAAACACCATCCTTGTGGCCTGCATGATGGTGAACAACGAGATCGGCACCCGCAACGATGTGGAGCGCCTTGCCGCCGAGGTGAAGCGCCGCAACAGCCGCACCATCGTCCATGTGGACGCAGTGCAGGCGTGGATGCGTGTGCCCATCAAACTGGACAACATCGATACGCTCTCGGTGAGCGGCCACAAGATCCATGCGCCCAAGGGCATTGGCGCGCTCTACCTCTCCGACCGGCTGGTGCAGGCCTTCCAGCCGCCCTATCTGGGCGGCGAGCAGGAGCGGCAGATGCGCCCCGGCACCGAAAACCTGCCCTACGCCATGGGTCTGGCCGCAGCGGCTACCCGTCTGGCCAAGACCATGAAAAGCCGGGACACCGCCATGCGTGCACTGAACCGGCAGCTGCGGGAGGGGCTGAAAGCCTTCCCGGAGGTGGTCATCAACAGCCCGGAGAACGCTGTGCCCGAGGTGCTGAACTTCAGCGAGATGTGCATCAAGAGCGAGACGATGCTGGCTTTTCTGGCCGAGGAGCAGATCTACGTTTCCTCGGCCAGTGCCTGCGGGCGCGGTCAGCCCAGCCACACGCTGGCGGCCATGGGGCGCGATCCGCTTGCCATCGACACCGCCATCCGGGTGTCCTTCTGCGCCGACAACACCCCGGAGGATGTGGATGCCTTCCTCAACCGCTTCGAGGACGGCATGAAGCATTTGCAGAAGATCAGAAAGTAAAAACGGAAGCCGTTCTATGGGAAGATGCAGCTTACCTGCACGACCCCAATGCGTGAAAGAGTGAATGGAAAATGACCGCAGTCATTTTCCATTCACAGAGTAAAACTATTTTTCCGCTGAATATGGCCAGAGCGAAAGCGGAGGCCATTACAAATCCCACATCAGGAGATGCAACATTTATGAAGGAAATTATTATGGGCTATCAGGGCGAGATGTCCCTGAAAGGTCTCAATCGCAACCAGTTCGAAGCAGCCATGATGAAGATCCTGCGCTACCGCCTTAAGACGGTGGGTAAGTTCAAGGTGTACTGCACCCAGTCCACCTTTTATATGGAACCCGAGGAAGAGGACGTGGATATGGATCTTGCCTTTGAGCGGGTCAGCAAGGTGTTCGGCCTTGCCGCGCTCAGCCGCGCCGTGGTGTGCGAAAAGGATTTCGATACCATCTGCCAGACCGCTGAGGATTATCTGGGCAGCGCGCTGCACGGCATCCGTACCTTCAAGGTGGAAGCCCGCCGCGCCGATAAGACCTACCCCATGACCAGCCCGGAGCTGATGCGGGAGCTGGGCGCTTACCTGCTGGGCAAGCACAACTACCTGAAGGTGGATGTGCATAACCCGCAGTTTAAGGTCATTGTGGAGATTCGCGATTACGGTGCGTATATTCACGGCCCAAAAATACCGGGTGAGGGCGGTCTGCCCGTGGGCACCAGCGGCCGTGCTCTGAATATGCTCTCCGGCGGTATCGACAGTCCGGTGGCGGCCTATCGTATGGCAAAGCGCGGTCTGGCACTGGATCACATCCATTTTGCGTCCCCTCCGTATACTTCTGAACGCGCAAAACTAAAAGTAAAAGCTCTGGCGCAGCTTATCACTGTGTATACCGGCAGCGCCAACCTGTTCGTGGTGCCCTACACAAAACCGCAGGAATACATCCGGGATAATGCCCCGGATGTGCTGTTCACGGTGCTGATGCGCCGCAGCATGATGCGCATTGCAAACGTGATCGCCAAAAAGCAGGGGTGCGAAGCGCTGGTCACCGGCGAAAGTCTGGCACAGGTGGCAAGCCAGACCGTCAAGGCTTTGCAGTGCACCGATGCCGCACAGGATCTGCCCATCCTGCGCCCGCTCATAGGTATGGACAAGACCGAAATCATCGAGACCTCCCGCCATATCAATACCTTTGAGACCAGCATCCTGCCCTACGAGGACTGCTGCACCATCTTCACCCCGCCGCACCCGAAGATCCGCCCCGAGCTGGAGGAGATCCTTGCCGCCGAAGCCGCCATGCCCGGCCTTGCCGCGCTGGAAGCCGAAGCCGCAGAGCAGACCGAGCGCATCCGGGTGCGCATCACCGATCAGGTAGAATTCGAGGGTTGATTTGTCCATGACAGCAGAGATCATCAGTGTGGGTACCGAGCTGCTGCTCGGCAATATTCTTAACACCAATGCCCAGTACCTCAGCCGGGAGCTGGCCGCGCTGGGCATCACCGTCCGGCGGCAGAGCACCATCGGCGATAACCATGGCCGTCTGGCGGAGTTTGTCAACGAAGCTAAGCAGCGGTGCGACCTGCTGGTGTTCACCGGCGGGCTGGGCCCCACGGCGGACGACCTGACCAAGGAGACAGTGGCCGCCTGCTTTGGCGACACCCTTACCTTTGACCCGGACGAGTGGCAGAAGATCGTAGACTTCTTTACCCGCACCGGGCGCGAGACCACCCCCAACAACCGCAAGCAGGCCATGGTACCGGTGCACGGGCATAAGGTGGTCAACCACCACGGCACCGCGCCGGGCGCATGGTTCGAGCAGGACGGCCGCTGCGCCGTGCTGATGCCCGGTGTTCCCCATGAGATGAAGGCCATGTGGGAGGAAAGTGTGCGCCCGCTGCTGCTGGCGCGGCAGAGCTGCGCCCTGCACAGCCTGACGCTGCGGGTGCTGGGCGGCGAGAGTAATCTGGAATACCGGGTGCGTGCGCTGCTGGAAAACCAGAACCCAACCGCCGCCATCTACTGCAAGACCGGCGAGTGCGAGATTCGCATCACCGCCCGGGCGCAGAATGACGCCGAGGCGCAGACGATGTGCCGCGCCTACGCCAAAAAGTTCTATGATCTGCTGGGCGATGCGGTGTATGATGAGGATGTCGCCGGGTTAGAAGAGACGGTGGTGCACACGCTGCAGGCCAACGGCCTGACTATTGCCACTGCCGAAAGCTGCACCGGCGGCATGATCGCCCAGCGCCTGACCAGTGTGTCCGGCGCAAGCGAGGTGTTTGGCTACGGCTTTGTGACCTACTGGGAGCAGGCCAAGGCGAAGCTTGTCGGGGTAGACCCGGCGGTCATTGCGCAATATAATGTGGTGTCGGCTCCCGTGGCAGCGCAGATGGCGCTGGGCGCGGCAAAAGCCGCCGGTGCGGATATCGCGGTCAGCGTTACCGGTCTGGCGGGCCCCGGCGGCGGCGATGCCGTCCGGCCTGTGGGCACGGTGTATCTGGGCGCTGCCCGGGGAGACAAGGTGTATGTGAAAAAGCTGTTCGTCTCCCGCCCGGACCGTGCGCTCATCCGCGCCCGCGCCGCACAGACTGCGCTGGAATTGGCGCTGCGTCTGGCACAGGGCAAGACCCCGGCCGGTACGCAGGTGCTGGCCGAAAGCGCACAGCATGACCCCGCCGCCCTGACCGCCTTGGACGAGACCCTGCGGGCAGAGTGAGAGCGGCCCCTGCGGCCGCAGGGGGGATGCGTCATGACAAAGGAAGAAAACCGCCCGGCAGGCTGCGTGCTGCGGCTGTTCGGTACGCCGGAGCAGACCGTGCAAAAGGCTGTGGCAGCCCTGCCGGACACTTGGCAGGGCACGGTGCACTGCCGCACCCGGGGCGCGGAAACACTGGTGGCGCTGCAAAGCAGCACCCCGCAGCAGCTGCGCCGGGCGGTACAGCAGTTGCGGACAAGCTTTGCCCCGGCACTGTACGGGGAAGGAGAGCAGACCCTTGCCGCCGCCGCAGTGCAGGCACTGGAACAGCACCGCAAGCTTTTGGTGTGCAGCGATGCTGCCGCCGGGGCGCTGCTGGAGACCCGGCTGGAAAACCTTCCCAGCGCGGAAAAGGTGTTCGATTTTGGGGCCATGAGCTACGCCAACGCTGCGCTCAACGCCCGGCTCAGCCGGAAGCTGCGCAAAGCCCCGCAGGCAGAGCCTGCCCGCACACTGGCGCGAGTGCAGGCCATGCAGCGGATGACCGGTGCTGCGCTGGCGGTGGGCTGTGTGGAACTGCCCCAAAGCCACCTGCTGCTGGTGGGCAGCAAAAAGGGCTGCTGGCTGCGGTGTGTGCCGCCGGAGGAGAACCCCGGCCTGTGGCTGCTGGATCTGCTGCGCCGCGCCGCCTGCGGTCTGCCGCAGGCAGGGGGCACATGCTGGCAGTCCTACGGCAGAACGGTACCGGATACAGCTTTGACTCCTGCCGTTCTTGCGGCTGCGCCGCCCACGCCGCCGAACCCGAAGCGTCACCGGCTGGGCAAGGCACTGGTGGTGCTTTTGCTGCTGGCACTGGCAGCACTGGCTGCGGGCTGGTACTATACCGGCGGCGACCTTGCAGCCCTGCCCCAAAAGCTGCAAAGCCTTGGCGCAGAAAGCCTGCCCCACGCCGGGGCAAGGCTGATATAACAAAAAAAGTGCCGGAAACGATCAAGGTCGTTTCCGGCACTTTTGCTGTTTACTGGTGATCTGCCAGCCAGCGCAGCGCCATATAGGTGTAGGCTGCTGTGCCGCAGTACAGGATGCTGTCGTCAAAGCGCACTTTGGGGTGGTGCTGGCCGTAGGTGTAGCCCTCCTTGGCGTTGCCTGCGGCTAAGAACATACTCACGGTGGGCACTTCATGGCTGACGAAGGCAAAATCCTCACTGCCGCCGCCGGGCTTGCCGCCGGTGAGCGGGGTCATGTCCATAGCGCCCTTACCCAGCAGCTCGGTCATATAGGTCAGGGCATTGCCTGCCAGCGGGGTGTCTACTACCATGCAGGGGCAGTAATCGCTGAACTCCACCTCGGCTGTGCAGCGGTAGGCGGTGGCCACGCCCTGCGCAATTTCGGTCATGCGCTGGTGGATAAGGGCGCTGACCTTCTGCTCCGGGTCTACGGTGCGGATAGTGCCCCACATATCGGCAGTATCCGGGATGACGTTGGAAGCCTTGCCGGCCTCGAACCGGCCGGTGGTGAATACACCGAACCCGGCGGGGTCCAGCTCGCGGCTGTTGATCTCCTGCAGGGCAATGTGGATGTGCGCCGCTGCGGTGATGGGGTCGATGCAGGCGTTGGGCATGGAGCCGTGGCCGCCCTTGCCGTGCACAACGATGTGGTACTGCTCGCAGCTGGCCATGGTGATGCCGCCGCCCGGCACCAGCACCATACCGGCGGGCAGGGGCATCCCGGCCAGCACATGGAACATGACCGCTGCGTCCACTTTGGGATTTTCCAGCAGGCCGCTGTTTATCATATCCAGCGAGCCCTGAAAGATCTCCTCTGCGGGCTGGAACTCCAGCTTTACCGTGCCCTCGATCTCGTCCTCGTGCTCCTTGAGCAGCTTGGCTGCACCCAGCACCATGGCGGTGTGCATATCGTGGCCGCAGCCGTGCATCTTGCCGGGCAGCTCAGAGGAAAACTCCTCGCCGGATTCCTCCTGCAGGGGCAGAGCGTCCATATCGCCCCGCAGCAGGATCACCTTGCCGGGGCGCTTGCCCCCTGCAAGCGCCACCACGCCGCACTTGCCGCAGTCCTGCGGGGTGTAGCCCATCTCGGTCAGCGCCTTTTTGACCAGTGCCTTGGTCTGGGGCAGGTCAAAGCCCACCTCCGGGTGACGGTGCAGCGTGCGCCGCCACTCCTGCAGCTGGGGCTCCAGCGCCTTGGCGGCTTCCAACAGTTTTTCCGGTGCGATCATTGTAAAATCAACTCCCTCTGAATTTATGCGGAAAACCCTCTCGGCCACGGCAGGGAGGGCTTTGCCTTACAGTTATTCTTCCCCGCCGTTATTGCCATTGGGGTGATACTGGGCGCAGGTGCACTTTTTGAACTTCAGGCCGCTGCCGCAGGGGCAGGGGTCGTTGCGGCCAATTTTGACCACACGCACCGGCTGACCCTTGGGGCTGCCCTTGACGCCGGGTGCACCGTTGCCGGGCACAAAGCCTTCGCCGGTGGGCTTTGCCACCTGCTCCCGCTTGGGAGCGGAACCGGCGGCGCGCAGTTCGATGGTCAGCAGCATCTTGACGCTGGACTCCCGGATGGAATCCACCATCTGGTCGAACATATCAAAGCCCTCGATGCGGTATTCCACCACCGGGTCCTTCTGGCCGTAGCCGCGCAGCGCGATGCCCTGCCGCAGCTGGTCCATGTTGTCGATGTGGTCCATCCACTGGCGGTCTACGCACTTGAGCAGGCAGATGCGCTCCAGCTCGCGCATGACGGGGGCTCCGTAGCGCACTTCCTTGGCCTGCAGGATCTGCATCCCGCGGTCGTACAGCATATCGGCAATGCCCTGCTGGGAGAGATTGTCAAAGTCCGCCACAGTGTAGTGGAAGTCGGCATCAGTGGTCAGCCAGCCCTGATAGTGGCGGCGCAGCGCACCAAAATCCCACTCGTCCTTCACATCGCCGGAAAGGAACTGGGCGCAGCTGGAATCAATGTTCTCCCGCAGCATCTTGTGCATCTCGGTGCTGATGTCCTCGCCGTCCAGCACCTTGCGGCGCTGCCCGTAGATGATCTCGCGCTGCTGGTTCATCACGTCGTCGTACTTCAGCACGTTTTTACGGATCTCGAAGTTGCGGCCTTCCAGCTTTTTCTGGGCGCTTTCCAGCGTGTTGGTGATCATGCGGTTCTCGATGGGAGTATCCTCGTCGATCTTCAGGGTGTTCATCAGGCCAGACACCCGGTCGCCGCCGAACAGACGCATCAAATCGTCCTCAAGGCTCAGGTAGAAGCGGGAAGCGCCCGGGTCGCCCTGACGGCCGGCACGGCCGCGCAGCTGGTTGTCGATACGGCGGCTCTCGTGGCGCTCGGTACCGATGATGAACAGGCCGCCTGCGGCGCGCACCTCGTCGGCTTCGGCATCGATGGCGGGCTTGTACTGGGCGTACAGCTGGTCAAAACGCTGACGTGCCGCCAGAATGTTGGCATCGGTGGTCTCGCCGTGGCCGTTGGCTTCGGTCAGCAGCAGCTCCACGGCTGCCGGGTCGGCATCCTGCGGGGTTTCGGGGCTGAGCAGGTTCTCGCAGAAGTGCTCCTTGCGCATCTGGGCCTTTGCCATGAACTCGGCGTTGCCGCCCAGCATGATATCGGTACCGCGGCCTGCCATGTTGGTGGCGATGGTGATGGCACCCTTTTTACCGGCCTGCGCTACGATCTCGGCTTCGCGCTCGTGGTTCTTGGCGTTCAGCACGTTGAAATCCCGGGTGTGGCGCTGTAACATTTTGGCGAGCGTCTCACTCTTTTCCACGCTGACAGTACCCACCAGCACGGGCTGGCCGTTCTTGTGGCACTCCATCACCTGCTCGATGACGGCACGGTACTTGCCCTCCACGGTCTTGTAGATGGCGTCCGGGTAGTCCTTGCGCTGTACCGGGCGGTTGGTGGGCACACTGACGATGTTCAGGCCGTAGATCTCGGTGAACTCGGTGGCTTCGGTGCGGGCAGTACCGGTCATACCGGACAGCTTTTTGTACATACGGAAGTAGTTCTGGAAGGTGATGGTGGCCAGCGTCTTGCTCTCGGCGGCGATCTTCACGCCCTCCTTGGCTTCGATGGCCTGATGCAGACCCTCGTTGTACCGGCGGCCGATCATCAAACGTCCGGTGAACTCGTCCACGATGATGACCTGACCGTCCTTGACCACATAGTCAATGTCCCGCTGCATCACGCCGTAGGCCTTGATAGCCTGATCAATGTGGTGGGCAAGGGTCATGTTCTCGGCGGCGGCAAGGTTCTCTACCTTAAAATAGGCTTCAGCCTTTTTGATGCCGGCAGCGGTCAGGGTGCAGGTCTTGTGCTTTTCGTCCACAACGTAATCACCATCGGCCTGTTCGTCGGTGGAGACCTTATCCTCCAGTTCCACCACCACGCTCTTGTGCAGGGTGCGCACAAAGCGGTCCACCTGCGTGTACAGGCTGGAAGAATCTTCGCCGCGGCCGGAGATGATCAGAGGCGTGCGGGCCTCATCGATCAGGATGGAGTCTACCTCGTCCACGATGGCGTAGGCGTGGCCGCGCTGCACCATGTTGGCCTTGTAGGTCACCATGTTGTCGCGCAGGTAGTCAAAGCCGAACTCGTTGTTGGTGCCGTAGGTGATATCGGCGTTGTAGGCATCCCGGCGGGCGTCGCCATCCATGCCCTGCACGATCAGACCAACGGTCAGCCCCAGCCAGCGGTAGAGCTTGCCCATCCACTCGCTGTCGCGCTTGGCCAGATAGTCGTTGACGGTAACGATGTGCACCCCTTCGCCGGTCAGGGCGTTCAGGTAGGCGGGCAGGGTAGCCACAAGGGTCTTGCCCTCACCGGTCTGCATCTCGGCAATATCGCCGCGGTGCAGGGCAATGCCGCCGGTCACCTGCACGGGGAAATGCTTCATGCCCAGCACACGCCATGCGGCTTCGCGGCAGACGGCAAAGGCATCCGGCAGAATGTCATCCAGCGTTTTGCCCTCGGCCAGCTGCTGCTTAAAGGCGGCAGTCTGCGCCTGCAAGTCGGCATCGGACATGGCCTGATACTTGGGTTCCAGCGCCAGCACCTGTTTGGTGATGGGATTTACCTTTTTCAGCTCCCGGTCAGAGAAGCTGCCAAAAAGTTTTTCAACAAGGGACATAGGTCACACCTCATAAATCTTAAAAATCGGGCTGTGATGCGCCCGGGATCGCGCATAACAATACAAGTATATGATACACCAAAGCGGCAGACACGTCAAACCTGCAAGGCTATTTTAGCCCGCTTTTACATGAACTTTCTGTAAAAAGATGCTGCAGGCCGTTCACAGTTCCCCGATACCCCGGCAGCACGCTTTATTTTCGCCCTATCGCTTTTGGGGGAATCGTGGTAGAATAGGGCTATCATTGATAGGGAGGGCTGTACTTATGCTCAAACGGCTGCGCACCGCGCACACCATTCTTTATTGTGTCCTGTCCGAGGTGCTGTTCCTTGGCAGCATGGTCGTGTTCAGCCTGCTGGCTACCATCGTGCTGGCAGCGGCAGGCGCGGACTTTGACACCATGGACGGCTATCTGTTTGGCTCTGTGCAGGAAGCTGTCGGGCTGGCGGTGGCACTTTTGCTGCTGACCCGCACCGGCAGGCTGGATCTGCTGCGCCGGCGCGGCTGCGGCTTTCTGAACGGGCTGCTGGTGGGGATGTACCCGCTGTTCTTCATCGGGTACACGTTTTTTGGGACGCTGGCCTTTGGCCGCCCGGACACGCCGCTGCTGCCGCTGCCCCGCATCCTGACCTTTTTGCTGAACATGATCCTTGTGGGCGTGGCCGAGGAGCTGGTGTTCCGGGGCATCATTGCCCAGACCCTGCTGGAGCGCTACGGCACCGCCCGCGCCGGGGTGTGGAAAGCCTGCCTTGTGTCCGGCGCGCTGTTCGGCGCGGCGCACCTGAGCAACCTGCTCGGCTCGGCACCCTTTGGCGTGCTGATGCAGTGCGTGTTTGCGGCTTCGCTGGGCGTGATGCTGGCCGCCATCTACTTCCGTACCGGCAATTTGTGGGTGACGGTGTTCCTGCACAGCGCCATGGACATTGCCGCCATGCTCATCGGCGGGTTGTACGGCACCACCAGCGTGGCCGAGAGCGTAAGCGGCTACGATGCTTCGCGGCTGCTGTCGGTGGCGGTGTACCTGATCCCCACCGTGTTTCTGCTGCGCAAAAAGAAGCTGCCGGAGGTGCAGCTGTACTGGGGCGGCATTGTAAAAAATTAAGGCTTGCGGACAAAAATCTTCTTGCAATCTGCTGTGCAATCTGGTATACTGTATCTGTTACCGTGGCACGGGGCTGGGAGTATGCCCGCTTTTGGGAGAACCGTTTCCCGCCGCTGTGCCATAGGCAGATAAATTACTTGAAAGAGGTACTGTATTATGAATAAGCAGGAAGTTATGGCCAAAGTCGCTCTGACCGAGAAGGACACTGGCTCCCCCGAGGTTCAGGTCGCTCTGCTGACCGCTCACATCAACGAGCTGAACGAGCACCTGAAGAAGAACCCTAACGATCACCACAGCCGCCGCGGTCTGCTGAAGATGGTTGGCCGTCGCCGCAATCTGCTGGCTTATCTCCAGAAGAAGGACATCGAGCGTTACCGTGCTCTGATCGCAACTCTGGGTCTGCGTAAGTAATTTTAACGGAGGGCAGGTACCGCAATGGTACCTGCCCTTTGCTTTATGTATAGCTCCATGTATCCCATGCGCACAAAATAGCGGTGGCAGCGTATTGCAGCAGTAAATCGAACGCCCGTGCCTGCGGGCAGGGACGCTGGATTTATTGCTATAATGCGCACGCCACGGCTTTTTGGATAGAACGATCCGAAAAACAAGGAGGCAGAAACAATGGCAATCGAATTTGGTTCCCGCAAAGAGACCTTTGACAACTTCAAGGTCTACGAAACCATGCTGGCCGGCCGCCCGTTCAAGGTTGAAATGGGCAAGATGTGTGGCCTGTCCAATGCCAGCGCACTGATCCGCTACGGCGAGACCTGCGTGATGTGCAACGTGGTCATGAGCCCCAAGCCCCGCGAGGGCGTGGATTTCTTCCCGCTGAACGTGGAGTACGAGGAAAAGCTCTACGCCGCAGGCCGCATTCCCGGCAGCTTTATGCGCCGTGAGGGCCGCCCCGGCGAGCGCGCCATCCTGACCAGCCGCGTGGTGGACCGCCCCATGCGCCCGCTGTTCCCCAAGGAGATGCGCAACGACGTGTGCATCACCATGACCGTCATGAGCCTTGACCCGGACTGCAGCCCCGAGATCGCTGGTATGATCGGCGCTTCTCTGGTGACCGCCGTGTCCGATATCCCGTGGAACGGCCCCATCGGCGGCGTGCAGGTGGGCTTGGTTGACGGCGAGATCGTGCTGAACCCCACGCAGGAGCAGCGCAAGGTGAGCGACCTTGCCCTGACCGTTGCCGCCACCATGGACAAGATCGTGATGATCGAGGCCGGTGCCAACGAGGTGGACGAGGACACCATGCTGACCGCCATCAAGACCGCACACGTTGAGATCAAGAAGATCATCGAGTTCATCAACAAGATCGTGGCCGAGCGCGGCAAGCCGAAGATCGACTTCCAGGTTGTGGGTCTGGACATGGACGTGTTCCACGCCATCCAGAACAAGTACCTGGACGACTTCAAGGCCGCTATGGACACCGACGACAAGAACGTGCGTGACGCAGCCCTGCTGCCCATCATGGACAAGATCGCCGAGGAATACCCCGACCTGTCCGCTGCCGATCTGGATCTGGTAAGCTACAAGATGCAGAAGTTCGTGGTGCGCCGCTGGCTGCTGGATGAGGGCAAGCGCGTGGATGGCCGCGGCATCAACGAGATCCGCCCGCTGGCCGCAGAGGTGGGCATCCTGCCCCGCGTGCACGGCTCCGGTATGTTCACCCGTGGCCAGACGCAGGTGCTTACCACCTGCACGCTGGGCGGCACCAAGGACAACCAGTTGATGGACGATCTGACCGACGAGCAGACCAAGCGCTATATCCACCACTATAACTTCCCGCCGTATTCCGTGGGCGAGGCACGCGCACCGCGCAGCCCCGGCCGCCGTGAGATCGGCCACGGCGCATTGGCTGAGCGTGCTCTGGTGCCGGTGCTGCCCTCTCTGGAGGAGTTCCCCTACACCATCCGCTGCGTGTCCGAGGTGCTCAGCTCTAACGGCTCCACCTCTCAGGCTTCCATCTGCGGCTCTACGCTGGCACTGATGGACGCAGGCGTGCCCATCAAGGCTCCGGTTGCGGGCATTTCCTGCGGCCTGATCACCGAGGGCGAGCGCTGGATGACCATGCTGGACATTCAGGGCGTGGAGGACTTCCACGGCGATATGGACTTTAAGGTCGGCGGCACCCGCAAGGGCATTACCGCCATCCAGATGGACATCAAGATCGACGGCCTGACCTACGACATCATTGCCGAGGCCTTCGAGAAGTGCCGCAAGGGCCGGCTGTATATTCTGGACGAGATCATCAAGCCCGTGATCGCCCAGCCCCGTCAGGAGCTGAGCCGCTGGGCACCCAAGATGTTCAGCATGATGATCCCCACCGACAAGATCAAGGACGTCATCGGTAAGGGCGGCAAGGTCATTCAGGACATCTGCGCCACCTGCAACTGCAAGATCGACGTGCAGGAGGACGGCCATGTGTTCGTCTCCGCCGTGGATCAGGAGGACGCAAAGCGCGCCATCTTTACCATCAAGACCATTGTGGAGGACCCCGAGATCGGTGCCATCTACAAGGGCAAGGTGACCCGCCTGATGAACTTTGGTGCCTTTGTGGAGATCGCTCCGGGCAAGGAAGGCCTTGTGCATATCTCCAAGCTGGACACCAAGCGCGTGGAGCGGGTAGAGGACGTGGTTGCCGTGGGCGATGCCATCGTGGTCAAGGTGACCGACATCGACCAGCAGGGCCGCATCAACCTGAGCCGCCGCGATGCCATTCTGGCACTGGAAGCCAAAAAGGCTGCCCAGCAGCAGTAAAAACCTAATACAGAATGCATAAAATAAGAGCCGCTGTACTTTTTGTACAGCGGCTCTTTTGCGTGTGTAACTCCCTCAGTCAAACCCTGCGGGTTTGCCAGCCATGCCGGGAACGGGCTCGCCCTCTCCGTCATCGCTGCGCGATGCCACCTCTCCCAAAGGGAGAGGCCTTGGCAGTACGGTAAAGTTTCTGGTTTTGCCAAGGGCTCCCCCTTTGGGGGAGCTGGCGCGTTAGCGCCTGAGAGGGCGAGCTCGCTTTGTGCTGTGGTACAGCCTTGCGGCAACACCCCCTCCCGTGAAAAGGCAATGCTGGAAAATCCGCAGATTTTCCAGCATTGCAAATTTAAAAATATATTTCCGCTGATGATGCGCAGAGCAACGCGGAGCGCATTTTAAATCGTGCCGTACCCGGCAGGGAAGAGGGCATAAAAAAACTCCCCCTTGCGGGGGAGAGGGCACGGCGCGCCGTGCTGGAAGGGAGTAGGGTTCAGTGTTCCTTTTTGCCCTGACGGTTCAGCACCCAGCCGACGGCAAACAGCAGCACACCGCTGCAGGCCAGCACCGGCACAGGCCAGTTCAGCTGACCGGTCTGGGGCAGAACGGGCTTATCCGGGTTAGAAGGGGAGACCGGGTTATCCGGGTTCTCGGGGCTTACGGGATTGTCCGGGTTGCCGGGACTTACCGGGTTATCCGGTGTGCCGGGGCTCACCGGCGTATCCGGGGTGTCCGGCTGCTCCGGAAGATCGGGGGTGTCCGGCGGCGTGTCCGGCGTATCCGGGGGAGTGTCAGGGGTGTCTGGGGGCGTTTCGGGGGTGTCCGGCGGGGTCTCCGGCGTATCCGGGATGGTAGCGCCTACCTTGGGGGTGGCGTCCACATCGTAGATCCAGCTGTCGCCATCCGGCAGGGGAATGGACACAAGGAAGGGCTTGATGGCTTCGTAGCCGTGGGAAGCCTCGGTCTGCATGACCAGATACAGCCCCTGCGGCAGCTTGGTAAAGTCGGCGTAGCCTTCCTCGTCAACGTTCTGCTGGGCGGCAACGGCGGGCACGGTGGGCAGATACTTTGCCAGTTGGTCAGCCAGCGTGCTGTCGGAAAGATCACCCAGCGGCACGCCGCAGCCCGTAAAATCGCCGGTATAGGCGTAGGACAGGCTGCCGCCGGTGCGCTTGACGGCGGCAACCTGATACAAGGTCAGCTCGCCGCCGCGCAGGGGCACATCGTTGTGGGTGTCGTACAGACGGACGTGGAGCGAGCCCAGCCGCCCGGACACAAGGCTGGCACTGGTGGCAAACGCCGGCAGGGCGCAGCATACCACAAGGCACACAGCCAGCAGCACAGCTGCCAGACGATGACGCAGATCAATGCTTTTCATGTTCTTCACCTCTTGTTTTCTTGCGTTTGCGTGTGGAAAGCAGCATACCGATCAGCAGGATCAGCAGCATGGGCAGCGCCATGACGGGCGCAACGATGATAGGCTCTATCTTGAGCGCTTCGGCAGTAACACGGATGTGCTTGTACTGATCCGGGGTCTCCACGCGGTGGCCGCGTACCAGCAGGCGGTGGGTGTTGATGCCGTAGGGGGTGCAGGTCATCAGGGTGACGTAATCCTTGCCTTCAGTGACCAGCAGCTCGTCGGTCTCGGTGGGCAGCACGATGGAAATTTTGTCCACCTCGTAGGTGAGCACCCGGTCCAGCACGGTGATGGTAAAGGTATCGCCCACTTCCAGCTGGTCAAGGTTGGTAAACAGCTTTGCGCTGGGCAGGCCGCGGTGCGCCGAGATGACCGCGTGGGTGGACGCGCCGCCCACCGGCAGGCTGGTGCCCTCCAAATGGCCTGCGGCGATCTGCAATACGCTGTCGCTGGTGCCGTGGTAGATGGGCAGCTCCACGCCTATTTTGGAGATGGTGATGTAACCCATAATGCCCGTGCCGGTAATATCCAGCGTGTCGGCGTAGCCAGTAAGCTGATCCGGGCGGTAGAGCGCGTACTCGTTGGCGGCTACCTGTGCGTTAAAGGCATCGGCGGCGTCAAAGTATCCGCTGTAATCCGCATCGGTCATGTTGTCCACGTCCTGCGCGTAGCTTGCCACCGCGCGGGACTGGTTGCGCTGGTTGACGTAATCGCTGATGGTGGGGTATAACATCACGGATAGACCCACGAAAAAGACGAGGATCAATATAATGGTGCTTTTGTTCTTTTTCATGGGCTACTCCCTAACGTTATAGTTTCAGGACCAGAGCAGGGGGCTTTGCAGCCCCGCTCTGTGCTGGGGAAAAGGAGAGCTTAGTGGTTCTCCATGCGCTTTTTGGTAATGAGCAGGATGGCTGCTGCAACCATCAGGCCGCCGCCGATCACGTAGAAGATGGTGGTGCCGATGCCGCCGGTGCCGGGCAGGGTAGTGCCGATCTTATTGACGACATTCGTAGACAGAGAGCCAGCGGTTTTATCAACATCAAAGGTGATTTCGCCAACCTTCTTGTCGCCGCTCAAAGAGGTCAGGATATCTTCACGACGCTCGGTTTCCCAAGTGATAGTATGATCAGCGTTGACAGTAAAGGTGATGGGGCTGATGGTGTTGTAGTGGGCGGGGGTTACAGTCTCGGTCAGCGTGTACTCGCCGTCATCCAGACCGGACAGCGTAAACTGAGTTTCGCTAGAGTCGATGGTCATAGTCTTGACAACATCCGTGCCGTTCTTGGTCTTTTTGGTCAGAGTGAACTGTGCACCTACCAGAGGATTATTGTCCTGATCGACCTTATTCACGACCACCTTGTAGGTAAAGACGATGACGTTATCCCAAGGAGTTGTGCCCGTGCCGTTACCGCGCGGGTTGTTGGAGTACTCCAGCTTTGCCGTGTTGACGTTGCCCTGTGCGCCCAGAACAGCGTTCCCGTTCAGCGTGGACTCGTAGGTAACGGTAATGATAGATTTAGCAGTAACACTGGGAATATTTTTCAGATCATCAAACACGATCTCAAAGGTGCAGCCATCGGCCGGGTTGGTAACGACAGTATAATTGCTAGCATCAATCTTAGTACCGGTCTCTTCATCGCCAACAAAAACTTTCACAGAGCTGGGGTCAAAGGTCAGACCCTTTTCTTCCACATCGTGGAAAGCGTAGTAATACGTCTTATAGGAATCAAAGTCCTTGGAAACAGTGCCCTGCAGGCGGAAGGGGATTTTATCGTCGATATCATAGTCGGCAGAATCCTGCCAGCCGGTAATAACGCCGGTAGTATCGTTGGTGTCCTTCAGCTTTTTGGTAAATTTAGGAACCTCATTGCTCTTCGGCTCGATGGTAACATTGCCAACAACGGAAACGATGTAAGGGGTATAAGTTTCAGAGGAAGGCACAGAGCCGTCCTTGTCCTTAATCAGGTAATAGCCGCCAACAACTTCAACAGAACCACCGTTTGTAATGGTCTCTACAGGATTGGTCAGAGTGACATATTTATCGATAACGTCAAGCTTATCACGGTCGCTTGTGTAGGAAGCAACCTTGGAAAGTGCGTCCAGAACAGTCTGCTCAACAGCTTCGCCAGCCGTACCAGTGCCGTTTTTGCCCCACTTGATGTTGGCGAGCATGGACGGTTGGTGTGCATCATAATCACCGGTAAAGATCTGGTAGATCTCGTAGGTGTGACCGTTATGAGGTGCGGTGATCGTGTACTTGATAACAGCAGCAGTGCTGGTAGAGCTGCTGCCATCTGCAAACGCCGGGATCGCCATGGCGCAAACCATAGCAACTGCCAGCAGCGCAGCCATGAGTTTCTTCATTGCTTTTTTCATGGAAAAAGCCCCTTTCTTTTCTGCCCCTTGCCGCCCCCTGTGTTTTTGTACAGGGGGGGGGGTAGGGGTGTGGTTTTGTTCGGACTATCGCGTAAACTTTGCGCTGGGCGGGCGGGGTTTAAGCTCCGGGCGTCCGGCAGGGAAGTGCAGTTTAATCATCTGCCCTCCCTTCGCGTCTGCGCTTGCGGTGGATAAAGCTATATGCCAGCGCAGACAGCATCATTGTGCCGCCCACGGCTGTGTACGGGAGTGTACCGGACCCGCCGGTAGAGGGAAGTTCGTAGTCGGCGTTGTCCTTTTCCTTGTTGGTCAAAAGGATGATATCAGCACCCTTCACATAGTTTACGGTGTATTCCACATCGTATCTTGTGTTGGTAGAGGTCTCCACTACGTAGAAGTAGCGGTTAAGATCATCGGCAGGGATTTCATAGACCGTTTTCCAGTCGGTTGCCGATGTAAGCTTAAACTCCTGCACAAAGGTGCCAACGCCTTTTGGAGCATCACACTTGTAAAGCTCCACGGTAACTTCAGCGGGTAGCTTTGTGTCGTTACCGTCCATAAAGGTACCGTTCTGATCTTTCCAGAGCTTTTGGATGGTAAGGCGGTTGCTTGTGTTCTTTACCGTCAGGGTAATGGCATCGCCCTCGTAGTAGTAGCTGACATCATCCCGAGAAACTTCTGCCAGCTCTGTTGACCCAACCGCATTGAGATATGCAGTATTGGAATCAGTTCCAACCGTGCTCCAGATGAAGTAACGCGGCGTGGAGTCCACTGCGTAGCCGGAGGGGGCTATGGTCTCGGTCAGACGGTAAAGGGTATTGAAGGGGTACAGCACAGTGCCGTCAGGGGCGGTGCTGCTGCTGTTCGAGAAGGAAAGGTAGAAGTAACTGCCATCCGTTGCCTTAGCAGGAATGTCTGCATTTACAATCTCAAACTGTTGGAGGGTGGAATTGTACTTTTCCAGCTTGAAATGTGCACCGGTCAGGGAGGTTTTGACGTTATTGCTATCTACCTTGTGAATGGTCAAGCCCACCGTGTGTGCGCTGCCGCTAGCGTTAGAATGCTCAACGGTGGTCGAAATAGTTTTGGTGGTGTAACCGTAAAGCTCTGCGGTGTTTGTCATCGTGTAGGCGGTGTTGCTGGTGTTTGCATACTTATATTCCAGCAGATACGATTGCTCGTTCAGCACCTGAACGGTGAGGATATACCCTTCTGAAGTTTCCTGATAGCTCGTCTTGTAGGAATCGGAGGGGAGCTCTACGCCTTTTTGACCGGTAGCTGCATCATAATCATACAGCTTGATCGAGGAATCAACCAGCGCAGCACTGTTTTTAGGACGATCAGGAACGACTACTTTGTCTGTCAAGGTGATCATCGATTCATCACCAAGCTTCAACTTTTTGGGGTTGATGATGATGGAGTAGGTGACCTCGTTGGCTATTGAATCGTAGTCGCCTTTCTTTTCCAGCAGGGCGGATTTGTATTCCACGGTGGTATTTGTTGTGGAATCGTCTACGCCCTCCCACTTTGCAGTGTTGGCAAAATATTGAGTCTGGGTAGTCGTAAGGCTCGAGTTCCAGATGTCTTTATCCACCTTGACTGTATAGCGGATGTAGAAGGAAGTGTATTGATTTGCAACATACTGGATTTCATCATTCAACTTGAATTTCAAGGTTTTTGTTGCAGAATCGTAAGTTGATGCAAAGAAACGCACATCACTCAGACTGATATTGTTATACCAATAGCCATTCTTACCATTGTAGCTTGTAGAATCACGGTAAGGGTGAAACCAAGGATTCTGATATTCCTCTGCGATCAACTGAGCAGAGCCATCCACATAGGTCACATGATCCGGCAGCTTATCGGTGATGGTTGCGGGCAGTGCCGGAATACCCTTGTTGGTTTCCAGCTTGAGCTGGTAGTAGATATAGGTCTCGCCATCTGTGCCATTGCCCGCCGTTACTTTAACATTGTCAGTCGCGTAAAATCCTTCAGAAGTTGAGGATTCAGGCGGCTTATCGGCGGACATTTTGATCAGCTTCATGGTGGCAGGCTTGTCGGGGATATTGTACTTATACTCGGCAGAGTCGCCATTGGATACGTTCTTGAAGCCGATGGTCTGTCCCGCGCTCAGCCCGCTGAAAGAGCCCAGCGTGCTGTACTCGGAAATGACAACAGAATCGATCCGTGCGCCGGTATAACCATCCTTCTGGAACACCAGCTTGAAGGAACCAACGTGATCATCCTTCGTAGGGGATGCATCGCCAAGCTTAACGGTGGCAAGCGGAGTGCCGGAACAATCGTTCGAGGAATAATACTCGATCTGCAGAGAGAGGTTGTTCGTTGCCAGATCATTGTAATTGATTTCCGCGCCGCCTTTAAGCTTGAGAACGAGATTCTCGGTAATCTCTTTGTGCAGGTCTTTCAGGATGGCGTAGTGATCGCTGCTTGTGACCGTACCGGAAGAGACCCAAGGCTTGTTGATGCAGTCTGTGATTTCAAGAAGCTTATCCGATTGACCTCCGCTTTCGTTCCAAACGTAAGGCGGCGTAACGGTCAGCTTCCAACGCATTTTGAAGGGGGTGCCATTTGCCTTGCTGTCATCAAGGGTGGTATTGTCCAGCGCTTCCTTATCATGGGTCTGACTGCGGTTATCGTAGGATGCAGAGCCGGAAGCGTCCCACTTTTTGTGGCCGTTCAGCTCCAAAGAAGCGCTATTGGTAACGCTGTTGCCGATCGTGAAGCTTGCCGGTGCTTTGGTCTTGTAGGTGACGGTGTACTCATAATCGGGGTTACTGGTATCGAATTTTGCGTTATCGAACTTATAGGTGAATCCGGTATCGCCCGTAAATCTATCGGTTTCTTTCGAAATCAAACCAGAACTGTTGCCGGAAACCTCGAAGTAACCGGTCATCTTGTGACCGGCAGGCAGGGTATCCTTGAGCTCAAAGTTGTATATGGACGCACCGTTGGGTTTGATGTTGATTTTCCATGTGATCTCGCCCGTATCAGGGTCATAGCTGCCGCTCTTTCCCATCTCATTGTGGAAATAGAGATCCGTTTTACCCGTTTCGTCATTGGCATAGACACGGTTGGACAGGTTTTCAGCCTTCAAGCCGTCATGATTTACAACTACATCGTATTCAAGGATATAGCTCTCATTCTCGTCCAGTGCGGGCAGACCAATAACACCGTCAGCAGTGATCTTGATGCCCGGGTTGCCATCAGCAATACCATCGCTGTCTAAACCGCTGCTGGTAACGTTTTCAACCTTGAAATCCGTATCTTTGGTTAGCGGCGTACTTCCGGTTTGTGTTACCTTTGTGACAGTAACGCCTTCATAACTGGCATCCTTAAAAGAACTGCCCAGATTCAGATAGTCGCTCAGCACAATGGGCTTGCCGCTGCCATTAACAGAACTGGCTGTGACTTTGTAGTGCATTTTGTATTTGCCGTCATCTGTCCGGCCTTTATGCTCACCCGTTTTTTGCACAGTAAGGTCTGTTTTTTGCTCGATCTTGATGGTGGTACCGTCACCGGGGAACTTGATCTCGTCTGTACTGGTGGTATTTTTTCTGTCTACCGTGCAGTCAACATAGAAGTGACCGGTGGTCTGCTTACCACTCAATGGGTCATCACCATCAAAGGTAAGGGTGACATTGCCATTTGTGTCAACGTTGATAGAACCGATAGGATCGCCGCTTTCATTCTTCAACGCACCCAAAGTATCTTGGCTCAGCGTAAAACCATCGGGCAGTTTGTAGGTCAGCTGGTTTGTGCCCGCAGGCAGGTTGCTATCTCTGGGGATGGTAAAGTGGTAAGTGAGCTCAACACTTCCGCCATCCTTGACCGTAAGGTTAGGAACTTGCTGCGGAATATAGTTGTCTTTTATAGTGTAATCCGTGCCGTTGACCGTAGCGGATGCTTTGTAGATCCAATTTTCATTCAATTCGGCTGTTGTTCCCGATGCCAATGCGGGCGCACGGTTCGGGCGGCTAGGCAGCTGGCCGCCGTATGTGTCGGCGTATTGAGCGGCGGCAACATCCACCACACCCACGACCTCAGTGTTGAACAGTGTTACCTCAGCCACCTTGCCGTCCACGTCGCCGGAAATAACGGTCAGCGTGTCGGCATCCTTGTCAACACTGCTCACGATGCCCACGGTCTCCACGGGCAAAGCGTCGGTCACGGTGGTGGTCTGCGGCTCAGCAGCGGGGGATACCACGCTGGGGGCAAGGGTGTCCGCGCCGGACACGGAGGTCACGGTGCTGGGTGCAGCGGTGTCAGCGCTGTCCACCGGCTTTTCGGCGGGCTGCTCCGTCTGCGGGTCAACGGGCTCGGGGGTAAGCACAGTGTCCTGCGTGCCGGAGGTGGCTGCAGTATCCTGTGCGCCGGTGCTGTCGTCAGCACTGGGGGCTGCATCCAGCGCAGAAACGCCGGAGCCCTCGAGGTCTGCGCTGTTTTCAAACTCTGTATCCACGCTGAACAGGTCGTCCAGATCCGGCTCTGCACTGTCGGCGCTGCTGTCCACAGCCACGGTGCGGGTAACGTACTTATTATAAATAACGATGTCGCCGGGCTGGGCGGCGCTGCCGTCCTCTTCCAGCAGCCAGTCCATGCCGCTCATGGAGCTGCGCAGGGCAAGCACGCTGGCCTCCTGCGGGATGGCGCTTTGGGGAATCTCGGCGTACTTCAGGCAGTAGGCAAGGAACATCACGTCCCACTCGCCGTAGGCATTGCCATAGGACTGACCGTAGCGGGAATAGTAGCGCAGGGTGACGCCGTCCGCCGGGTCGATCTCGAAGTTTTTCTCGCTCTGCTCGTAGCCCAACTGGGTCTTTGCCACGCTGAGCAGATCTTCGTTCCACTCGCCGGTGATCACGGCATCGGCGTTGGCGGCCTGCCACTCCTCGGGGGTCTCAAGGTCGGCAGAGGTATCGCTCAGGCAGCTTACGGTGTGGTGATGCTCCGGCAGGGGGCACACCAGTACTTCCTCGTAGCAGGCGTCGGTGTGGTGGTGGTAGATGGGCTCCACAGTGTCCACCACCGGCTCCAGCGCCACAGGCTCTGCCACCGCCATGGCCACCAGCTCGGCGGTCTGGGTGGGCTCTACCACCTGCTCCACAAGCTCGCCCTCTTCCAGGCCGCAGGTCAGCTCGTACTCGGTGGTGTAGCAGCTTTCATCGTGGGTATGCTCAAATTTTTCACAGATCAGGGTGCCGTCCTCGGGGTCGTAGCAGTCATCATCGTGGACGTGCTCTTCCTCCATGCAGGTCAGGGTCTGCACTTCGGTGTAGCAGTCATCGGTGTGCTCGTGGGGCACAAACTCGATCTGCGGCTCCAGCTCCAGCGGCATGATCTCTTCCTCGGCGCTGCTCTGGGCAGCACTGGCGGCGGCAGCTTCGGCAGCGGCAACTTCGTCCGCATTTTCAAGCTGGCCTTCCGTGTAGCCGCAGATCAGCACCTTGTCGTAGCAATCCGCCGTGTGGGCGTGCTCCACCTCGCCGCACTGGTACTGCGCGGTCATAGAGATGCCAACGCCGTGCAGCTGCCAGTTGACGAACAGGGTGGTGATCATGGCAAGCGCCAGCACAAATGCGGTGTAGCGCCGCAGCGTGTGCCGGTTTTCGCGGAACTGCTCCTTGTAGGTTTTAAGGATGTCGTTCATAACTTAGAGTACCTCCTCCCGGGCTCAATGGATCAACGAGAAACTGGACAGGGGCCATACCCTTAAAAACACCCTGCCAATGATCTGACTTTTTTCCACGCAGCCTATCACGCTGCTGCGGCTGTCGATGGATGTGGAGCGGTGGTCGCCCAGCACGAAGTAGCGGTTTTCCGGCACCTGATAGGGGAACCGGATGTCGCATTCGCCCACGGTCAGCGCGTCCACATAGGGCTCGTCCAGCACCTCGCCGTTTACCGAGACCACGCCGTTCACGTCCATATCGATCACATCACCGGGCTGCCCGATGATGCGCTTGAGCAAAAGCTTGTTCTGCCAGTAAAACCCGCATAACTCACCGTTTTCAATGTGGTTGGATTTTACCAGCAGGATAATGTCCTTGTCGCTCAACGTAGGGTTCATGCTGTCGCCAGAGACCTGAAGCACCGGTAAAAACAGCGTAGCCAGCAGCACGGCCGCTGCGGCCACCACCACCAATATATAGACCGTACTGCGCAGTACCCGCTGGTAGCGGTTCTGGTACGCAAGACGTTCACGTTCTGCGGCTACTTCCTCGGTGGAGGGGATGGAAGCAAACCGGATATCGCGTTTTTTCATGTTTCCTCCGAAGGCTGGCTGTCGGCGCTGCGGTACTGGTCCAGCAGCGCGTTGGCCTTGCGGTCAAATGTCTGCCAGCGCTGCTGCACCTCCTGCTCGGCCTGCTCTACCATGGCGCTGCATTCCTGCCGGGTCTGCGCCTTCAGGCTGTCGGCGTCTGCCTGTGCCTGCTCCAGAATGCGTTTGGCCTCGCTGCGCGCCTGCGAAAGGGTGTTGGCAGCGGCGGCGTCGGTGTCTGCAAGGTTGGCCTGCACCGAGTGCAGATAGTCATCGGCGGCGGCCTGCGCGGCGGCGAACACGTTGTTCAGCATAACAAAACAGACACAAAATCAAGAGATAACGCCGAAAAAATATCGCATTTTTTTATATTTTGTGTGTATTTTCCCCAAAAACGACTGCAAGACCCCAAAAACTTAAAAAGTTTGTTCATAATTTTGAGATGTGAAGTTTTGCGCACTACTGTACTGAACTACTGCGCGCACGAAAAAACGGGAGCCGCACTTTTTCGAAAAAAAGCGCGGCTCCCGTATGCAGACTTTGGGGTCAGCCTTTTACTTGCCAAAGCTGGTCAGCAGGCTGTTCAGCGAGACAAAGGACTGGTAGATGACGTTGACGTTGTTGATGATGGAGCTTGCACCGGAGAAGATGCGGGCGATGTAGTTGAACACCTTGCCAACGTCCAGGAAGGACTGGTAGGCGCTGCTTGCACCGCCGTCCAGATAGGTCATTTCCTCGGCGTCGATCACGGCGTAGCTGGCGGGCAGTTTCATGGTAGAAGTAGTCATGGTAAGATCCCTTTCTTCATTGGTATCAATGCGTTTTACAGCGTTGTTCAGAACATGGTGGAGACCAGCAGGGTGGTAAGCAGGGCACCGGCTACCAGTGCGGGCCCTACATACTTCTGCCACTGAATCGCGGCGGGCTGGGTGGCGGGCTGCGGCACGGTGGAAGCACCGGCCTTGGCGATCCAGTGCGCGTAGATGGTAGCATCAGAGGTGAACACGGTGGAGGTGGTCACCTTGCTGCCGCCTACCGGCTCGGTGTACCAGCCGTCAAAGGTGTAGCCCGTCATGGTAGGCTGCTCGGGCGTGCTCTCCAGTTTGCCGGACAGGTTCGTGTAGGTTACCACAGTAGAGCAGATGCCGCCTTGGGCATCCATACCAATGGCGTACACGTTCTCTTCCTTTTTGCTCCCTGAAGTTTTGCCGGCAGCAAATGCAGCCGGCAGCGCACAGCACAGCAGGGTGAACAGGCAGATCCCGACCACCAGCGTTTTCAGGAATTTTTTCATGAGATCCCTCGCTTTCCTTCACAAAGATGGAGACCCTGCCCCACCCGGGCGCAGCCCGGACAGCGGAGAAGTTTCTTCAATCTATATTTATCACATCCAGTGTACCAGAACCGCAACAAAAAATACAGCTTTTGGCTGAAAAAATAATAAAAATTATGAAAAAACGATTTTTACCCTTGCAAGATGAATTTTATGCCCCGATAGACCGCATTTTTTGAAAATCGCATCCTTTAAAACTTGTCTTTCGTAAAAACATGGCAGGAAATGGAAAGCATAAAAACAGCGTCTAAAAGCCCAAAAAACGACAAAAAACGCCGCAAACGCTCTAAGTGCTGCGGGGAAAAAGCTGCAAAAATGCAGTGTCCCTCTTGTGGAACGGCAGAAAATATGCTATACTTAGCTGCATGATGCGCCATCGCCAAGCGGTAAGGCAGGGGACTTTGACTCCCCCATCGTAGGTTCGACTCCTGCTGGCGCAACCAGAATGCCCCGGCGGCCTTTGCGGCTGCCGGGGCATTTTTGCGTCTGTTCAATAGCGGCGGTGGATCTTTTTAGTGGGTTTGCGGCGGTTCCAGTTGGCACACAGCAGCCACAGCCCGTAGATCAGGGCGGCGATCAGGCTGAGCACCAGAACCACCTTCAGGTACAGGCTGGTGAAAAACTCCTTTACCTTATCCACCCCGAACAGCAGCGGGTTACGGGCTACGTCCTGCCCGGCGATCAGATCCACCACGCCGATGGTCTCGCCCGCCAGCTTCAGCTCCACCGTGCCCACCACATCGCCCTGCTGGATGGGCGCGCAGACGTAGTCCGGCAGGTGGAAGTATTTCTGGGTGACGGTGCCGTCGCTGGTGGAGGGCAGCAGGGTCATCATGCTGTCGTTGGGGTACAGCTGCAAGGTGTCTGTATCGGAGGAATACTTTACCGGGATCTCCGCAATGGTCAGGTCGGTGTCCAGCGCAGCCTGAATGGAAAAGCTGTCGAACACCCAGTCCATCAGTTTGACTGTCTCAAACAGGGCGGGACGGCGGTTGGCGTAGCCAAGGGTATCGCAGCTGTCGGGGCTGTCCATCACGCAGAAGATATAGGTGGCACCGTCCTTATTGCCCCATGAAACATAGCTCTGGGTGCCGGTATCGTTTTTAAAGGCAGTCACATTGCACATACCGCCCTGCATGGCGCTGCGGTAGTAGCTGCCGCCGCTGGCTTTGCTCAGCGCGGCGTTCTGGCTGACCAGCACCGAGGAGGAGCGGTGCTTCTCCTTGGCGGGCATGGTAAAGCTGGGCGCACCGGATACTTCCACAAAGGCGTCAAAGCTCATCAGGTAGCGCAGGATCAGGTACATATCCACCGCGCAGGTAGTGTTGCCGCTGTCGATGCCGCAGGCGTCCGTCCAGCTGCTGGCGGTAGTGCCGATGCGCTTGGATAAAGTGTTCATCTGCGCCACCCAGCCGTCCAGATCGCCGCCGGAAAGGGTGTACGCCACACCCATGGCGGCCTCGTTGGCGTTGCGGGTGAGCATGGCGTACATGGCTTCGCGGTAGGTGAAAGTCTCGTTGGAGCGCATATCTGCGTTATTGGTATTATAAACATAGTCCGAGATGGCAAAGGGCATCTGGAAGGTGTTGTCCAGCTGGTCGGCGTAGTTGGTCAGCAGCACGGCAAGGGTCATATATTTGGTCAGACCGCCGGCAGACACCTGCTTCGTGCTGTCCTTATCGTAGACGATGATGTTGGTATCCGTGTTCACGATATAGGCGCTTGCAGCCTGCACCTGATACACCGGGCTGGGGTCGAACATGGCTCCGGCGGGCAGCACAAGGCAGCTGAGCAGAAATACAAGCGAAAGAACCAGTGCAAAAATACGTTTCATGTGGACAATTCCTTTAAAAAGCGATAAAATATACTAAATAAGGCTGCGCGGTACAGCGCGCCGGAAGATCAATTTTGCAGCAAAAGTGCTGTGTTCTATAATAATAACAGGTTTGCCGGGGCGTTACAAGAGCCTTGCGGTGTTTTACACCGTTCTTTCGCCCCGGCAGGGAGGGCAGGAATGGTATATCTTACAGGGGATACCCACGGCGATATCCAGCGCTTCAAGCAGGGCAAGTTGCGCTGGCTGGGCAAGAAGGACACCGTGGTGGTGCTGGGGGATTTTGGCTTTGTATGGGACGGCAGCACCGCAGAGCGCAAGCGGCTGGACTGGCTGCGCAAGCGCCCCTACACGATTCTGTTTCTGGACGGCAGCCACGAAAACTACGACCTGCTGGCACAGTACCCGGAGACCGAGCTGTTCGGCGGCAGGGTGCAGAGCCTTGGCGGCAATGTGTACCATGTGTGCCGGGGCAGCGTGCTGGAGCTGGAGGGCAAGACCTATCTCTGCTTCGGCGGCGCGGAAAGTCAGGATAAGGACGACCGGGAGCCGGGCGTGAACTGGTGGAAGCAGGAGATGCCCAGTGACGAGGAGTACGACACCTGCCGCCGCAACTTAGAGAAAGTAGACTACAAGGTAGATTATGTGCTGACCCACGATGCACCAAGCAGATTTTTGGATTTTACCGCCCTTGCCCTTGGCGAAAGCAACCGTCTGCACCTGTTTCTGGATGAAATCCTGCTCAAACTGACCTACGAAAAATGGTTTTTCGGCTGCTACCACAAGGATGTGCAGCTTTCCACCAAGAGCCGGTGTGTGTTCTGCGATGTCATCCCCATGGGCGAGCGGCGCACCGGGCTGTTCCACCGATAGGAGGGAATATGCAGGTCACAATAAAACTTGCCACCCGGGAAGGCGCGGCGCACATCAGCGGCATTCTGGCGGGTTTTACCCTGCTGGCAAAGCGCGGGGAGCTGACTTTGCGGGTACAGGACGAGCGGCAGGGCAGTCCCCTTGCACGGGAGGCGCTGCTGGAAACCGAGATCAACGGCCGCACGGTGGTGTTTGACCTGATGGACGGCTACTTCTACAACGACCCTGCGGCGGTGCTGGCGCTGTTCAGCCGTGCAGATGTGGTGTTCAAACGCAGCTTTTCAGCGGAGAAGAACCGGCAGTTCCCGGGCGGTATTCCCGCAAAGCTGCGGCCATTGGGGCTGAACTACTACGTTACCTGCCCGGGCTCGCCGCTGGAAGCGGAGCGCAGCGCAAAGAGCCGCCTGAAGCAGTGGGCGCTTTCTACCCGCTGCTACCCGCAGGACTTTGAAGCCTGCCTGACCCGGGTGCGCAAAAAGCCGCGCATCCTCTTTCTGACCCGTCTGTGGGACCCGGAGGAACCGGCGGTGCAGCAATACCCGGAGTTACAGGCAGAGTGGCGGCAGGTGAATGCAGACCGCATTGAGCTGCTGCACCGGCTGCAAAGTGCTTTTCCGGCGCAGTTCACCGGCGGCGTTTCTGATAGCGCCTGCGCCCGGCGGCTGTGCCCGGAACTGATCGTACCGGACAAGCTGACCGGCAAACGCGCCTACCTGCACCGGATGCAGCACACGGAAATTTGTGTGGCATCTACCGGACTGCACGGCTCTACCGGCTGGAAGCTGGCCGAGTATGTGGCGGCGGGACGTGCCATTGTTACCGAGCCGCTGCGGTATACCCTGCCGGGCGGCTTTGAAGAAGGCAAAAACTATAAAACGTATACCTCCCCGGCAGAGTGTGAGGAGCAGCTGCGGCAGCTGCTGGCAGACCCGGCGGCGATCTTAGCCATGGCACAGCACAATGCGGCGTATTATCAAACGTGGCTGCGGCCGGAGCAGCAGGTGCGGCAGGCTTTGCGGCAGCTGGAAGCAGGGGAAATGTAAGGGGGAAAATGGGGTATGGAAGAACAAAAGCGGCACAGTGGCTTTGAGACGATGCGTATCCTCAGTATGGTGATGATCGTGCTGATGCACGGCATCGGGCACGGCGGGCTGGGCAGTGCGGCACCGCAGGGGACAGCGGCATTCTGGATCTACTGGCTGCTGTTTATTCTGGCGCGTGTATCCACCAACTGCTTTGTAATGCTTTCCGGCTATTACCTGTCGGAGCGCAAGGGGACTGTCCGCGCCGGGCGGCTGTTCCGCATCGGGGCACAGGTGTGGTTTTATTCCATGCTCACCTTCTGCGTTGCGGTCAAGGCGGGTGCAGTCCCGCTCTCGGCTGTTGCACTGCTCCGGGCACTTTTACCCCTTACCTCCAACGGCTACTGGTTCGCTTCTGCCTATTTCCTGATGTATCTCTCGGTGCCGGTGCTGAACGCGGTGGTGCAAAGCCTTGACAGACGGCAGTACAAAACACTGCTGCTGGTGGCGCTGCTGCTGCAAAGCGTGTGGGGTACGCTGTTCTACTGGGCAACGGATGCGACCTTTGTGAATAACGGATACAGCTTTATCTGGTTCTATATCCTGTATTTTATGGCAGCCTATTTCCGCAAATACCGGGTGACCGTGCCCAGCGGGCTGTGCCTAGTGGCGTATCTGGCGGCTTCGGCGGCGGGGCTTTTCAACCGGATGCTGGCGCTGCGGGTGGAAAACGCTTTGCACCTGAACGGTTTTGTGAATACCGTCAACGGCTATCAGGCACTGGCTACGGTCATCGCCTCGGCAGCGATGTTTTTGCTGTTCCAGAATATCATTATCCGCTCAGACTACTGGCGGCGCTGGGTCTTTCGGCTGGCACCGCTGTCCTTCGGGGTGTACCTGCTGCACGACAGCGATTTTACCCGGGCGCTGCTGTGGCAGCTGGTCGACCTGCCCCGGTTCGGCGGGGCGCTGCTGCCCTCGCTGGCTTACCTGACCGGTGCGGTGCTGCTGGTTGCCGTTGCGGGCTACGCGGTGGATGCCGTGTATCAGCGGTTCTACCGTCTGCTGCGTCTGTCCGCACTGGAAGAAAAGGTGGATGTTTTTGCAACCCGCATCCTGCAAAGCGTTGTTGGGGATAAAAAAGAATAATATCCTATCGTGGGTCAGAAACCGGAGCGCTTCTGACCCGCTTTTTTATGCGTGAAGTCGCAGTGGCAGATGCCGGTTGCCGTTACGGCCCCTCCTGTGAAAAAAGCGTATGTCGCGGCCCGCAGGCCGCGACATACGCGAACTATAAAAAGATTTTTCCGCTGAAGTTGCGCAAAGCAAAGCGCACTTAAAATCGTCCTCAGTTCATCGGCCCGGCCTTGTCGAACATCTGCTGCACCTGCGCAGCCAGCAAAGCGTGCGCAGGGCTTTCCAGCAGCGGGTCGGCGGCAAGCAGGGCGGCGGCTTCGCTCTGGGCGGCGTGCAGGGTGCGGGTGTCGTTCATCAAATCGGCGATCTGTAAGGTGGGCAGACCGTGCTGACGGCTGCCGAAAAAGTCGCCGGGGCCGCGGGTCTCCAAGTCGTACTGCGCCACGGCAAAGCCGTCGGTGGTGGAGCAGAGAAATTTCAGCCGCTTCTGCACGGCTTCGCTGGTGTTGTCGCTGACAAGAAAGCACCAGCTCTCGGCAGCGCCGCGCCCTACACGGCCGCGCAGCTGGTGCAGGGCACTCAGACCGTAGCGCTCGGCGTTTTCAATCACCATCACGCTGGCGTTGGGCACGTCCACGCCCACCTCGATGACGGTGGTGGACACCAGTGCATCCAGCCGCCCGGCCTTGAAATCCTCCATGACGGCGGCTTTTTCCTTGGGTTTCAGCTTGCCGTGCATCAGCCCCACCCGGCGGTCGGGCAGCAACGCCTTGGCAATGTCCTCGTAGTAGGTTTTGACGGCGTTCAGCCCGCCGTCCGGCACATCCTCGATGGCGGGGCAGACCAGATACACCTGCCGCCCTTTGTCGATCTCGCTGTCCAGAAAGCGGTACAGGTCCTGCCGCCGCTTGCCGGTGATGCACCGGGTCTTGACCGGGGTGCGCCCGGGGGGCAGCTCGTCCAGAACGGAGATATCCAGATCACCGTAGATCAAAAGCCCCAGCGTGCGGGGGATGGGGGTGGCGCTCATGACCAGCAGGTGCGGGTTTGCGGCCTTTTCTGCCAGTGCGCCGCGCTGACGCACCCCAAAGCGGTGCTGCTCGTCAATGACCGCCAGACCCAGCCGGGCAAACTCCACCCCTTCGCTCATCAGAGCGTGGGTGCCCACCACAAGGTCGGCTTCGTCATTGCGGATAGCGGCCAGTGTGGTGCGGCGGGCAGCGGCTTTCATGCCGCCGGTCAGCAGGGCGACCCGCATCCCGAAGGGGGCAAGCAGCCGGTTCAGCCCCTCAGCGTGCTGTGCGGCCAAAATTTCGGTAGGAGCCAGCAGCGCGGCCTGATACCCCGCCCGGATGCACGCCCAGATGGCGGCAGCAGCTACCAGCGTTTTGCCGCTGCCCACATCGCCCTGCAACAGGCGGTTCATGGCGGTATCGCCCGCCATATCGTTTAAAATCTCCTCCACTGCACGGCGCTGCGCCCCGGTGGGGGCAAAGGGCAGACTCTGCCAGAAAGGAGCTGGGTCGGCGCGGCGCATGGGTGCCCCGGTGGCGGCAGCGCCCCGGCTGCGCATCCGCCCAATGCCCAATTGCAGCACCAACAACTCTTCGTAAATGAGCCGCCGCCGCGCCGCTGCGGCCTGCTCCTCGGTGGCAGGGCAGTGGATGGCGCACACCGCTTCGGCCTTGGGGAGCAGACGGTATTTTTGCAGCATCTCCGGCGGCAGCGGATCTGGCAGCAGCTCTGCATGGGGCAAAAGCTGCCGGATGCAGCGGGAGATGGCGCTGCTGGTAAGCCCCTCCGTCTGGGGGTAAACGGCTTCAAAGGGTGCGGCCTGGATCTGCTCGGCGGTGCGCACCTGCGGGTTGACCATCTGACGGCGCAGCATCCCGCCGGTAACGATGCCCTGAAAATAGTATTCCTGTCCCAGCTGCAGCTTCTGGGTGGCGTAGGGGTTATTGAACCATGTGATCTCCAGACTGGCTACATCGTCCCCGGCAGTGATGCGCTCCATCCGCCGCCCGCTTGGCAGAATGCGCCCGCCGGGCTTTGCGAATACCTCGGCCTTCACCACGCATTCGGTGTCGGCGGGAGCTTCCGCAATGGAGTAGGGCTTGGAAAAGTCGATGTACCGCCGGGGGTAATGGCACAGCAGGTCTGCCAGCGTTACAATGCCCAGCTTCTCAAACCGTTCTGCGGTCTTGGGACCCACCCCTTTCAGGTAGCGCACCGGGGTGTCCGGCGTTAAGGTAGTGCGGTTTTCGGTGGGCATGGCGTTTCAACTCCCTTCCAAGCGTAGTATAGCCATTGTAACACGGACGGAGAACAGATGCAAACACTTTGCCTTTGCGCGGCAGCTGTGGTACACTGAATAGAAAAAAGAGAAGGGGGAGATACCATGGAGATACGCAACGCAACTATGGAGGATCTGCACGCTATTGCTGCCGTGGAGACAGCCTGTTTTCCGGCAGCAGAGGCTGCCACGGCCGAGGAATTTGCCGGACGGCTGGCACACTATGCCAGTCATTTCTGGCTGCTGCTTGAGCAGGGAAAACTGGTGGCCTTTGTGGACGGCTTTTGCACCGACACGCCCGACCTGACCGATGAGATGTACGCGGACGCCGCCCTGCATGATGAAAACGGCGCATGGCAGATGATCTTTGGGGTGAACACCCTCCCGCGCTGCCGCCGCCGGGGCTATGCCGGGCTGTTGCTGCAAAGAGCTATCGCAGATGCCCGCGCACAGGGGCGCAAGGGGCTGGTGCTGACCTGCAAGGAAAAGCTTTTGCACTATTACGCAAAGTTCGGCTTTGTGAACGAGGGTGTTTCCGCTTCCACCCACGGCGGGGTGGTGTGGTATCAGATGCGGCTGCGGTTCTGAGGTAGCGTTACTTTTATTATAGCAATGCCGGAGCGTCTGCGGACGCTCCGGCATTGCATTTTCACGGGAGGGGGTGCTGCGGCAGACTTTTTGGTTTAACCGCAAAGTGACCGGTTTCGCCAGAGACTCTCCCTTTGAGGAAAGACTTCCCCCGGCCGGGGGAAGATGTCGCGTAGCGACAAAAAGGGGAATCAGTCACCGCAGCTGACTGAGAGGGCGAGGACGCCGGCAGGGGACAGTGCAAAACAAAAAATCCCGGAAGCCGAAGCTTCCGGGAATCTTTTGGAGGTGACGACCAGATTTGAACTGGTGGATGAGGGTTTTGCAGACCCTTGCCTTACCACTTGGCCACGTCACCATATAGGGAGTGATGAATACCACTCCAATGGAGCGGCCGACGAGGCTCGAACTCGCTACCTCCACCTTGGCAAGGTGGCGCTCTACCAGATGAGCTACGGCCGCATATTCGGTGCATTTGTCCCTGCACCCTCCCGAGCGATTCTTGCGAATATCGGGGCCCCGCGAAAGCTTGCGAAGCAAGATTTTGTGGGGAAGAGGAGGAATTTCAGAGTTTGTTACGGCGGTCTTACTTGTAAGACTGCTAGACAAACGACTGACATTCCGACGAGCGACCCGGATCGGGCTCGAACCGACGACCCCCAGCGTGACAGGCTGGTGCTCTAACCAACTGAGCTACCGGGCCATACCGGAGCAACTGTTGCTGCTCCTTAATGGAGCGGCCGACGAGGCTCGAACTCGCTACCTCCACCTTGGCAAGGTGGCGCTCTACCAGATGAGCTACGGCCGCATATTGGGAAACCCGAATGGGTTTCCTTTGCTGGTGCCTCCGATCGGAATCGAACCAATGACACGGGGATTTTCAGTCCCCTGCTCTACCGACTGAGCTACAGAGGCGCACCGGACGATGATTATTATACCTGAAATTTCGATTTTGTAAAGGGGTAAATGCAAACTTTTTTGAAAAAATTGAAAAGTTTTTGTTTTCCGGCGTCCCTGCGCACAAAATAAGAACGACTTTTTTCGCGGTTTTCGTACCGGAGCGCTGCGCGGGAAAGATAGAAAGAACATTTGACAAGTTTTACAACCTATGGTTTAATAAAAGAAAAGAACACAGGCGCTTATGTCCGCAGAGATGCTATTATATTTCTTATATAATAGCAAGGGCAGGCGCTTGCTTTGATTACAGAACGGCCTGCCCAGCACAGCTGCGGCGGGACGGGAGGAGCAGCATGGCAAAAAAACAGGAATATGGCAACGAGAGCATTACCTCGTTAAAGGGTGCCGACCGTGTGCGCAAGCGCCCGGCGGTCATCTTTGGCTCGGACGGCGTGGAGGGCTGTGCCCACTCGATCTTTGAGATCGTGTCCAACTCCATTGATGAAGCCCGCGACGGCCACGGCGATACCATCAACGTGACCCGCTGCAAGGACGGCAGCGTCATCGTGGAGGATTTTGGCCGCGGTATGCCCGTGGACTGGAACAACGGCGAAGGTCGCTTCAACTGGGAGCTGCTGTTCTGCGAGATGTACGCGGGCGGCAAGTACGGCGAGGGCGAGGATAACTACGAGTTCAGCCTTGGCCTGAACGGTCTGGGTCTGTGCGCTACCCAGTATGCATCGGCGTGGATGACAGCCGACATCTACCGCGACAGTTACCACTACCATCTGGACTTTAAAAAGGGCGAGAACGTAGGCGGCCTGCAAAAGGAGCCCTACAAGGGACGCCGCACCGGCAGTATCATCCACTGGAAGCCGGACGATGAGGTGTTTACCGATATCGATGTGCCCGGCAGCTACTATAAGGATGTGCTGCGCCGTCAGGCTGTGGTCAACGCCGGGCTTACCCTCAACTTTACCGATGAAAAGGAAAAAGACCCCGCCACCGGCAAGCCGTGGCACGAGAGCTGGTGCTACCAGAACGGCATTGCGGACTATGTGGCAGAAGTAGCAGGGGAGGACACCCTGACCCCGGTGTTCAGCTGCGAGAGCGAGGCCGTGGGCCGCGACCGCGAGGATCAGCCGGACTACAAGGTGCGCATGGGTGCGGCTTTTTGCTTCTCTAATAAGGTACAGCTGCTGGAATACTACCACAACTCCTCGTGGCTGGAGCACGGCGGCAGCCCGGAACACGCGGTGCGCACCGCCTTTGTCTACCAGATCAACAAGTACCTGAAGGAAAAGAATCTGTACAAAAAGGGCGAGAGCGCCATCAGCTTTCAGGACGTGCAGGACTGTCTGGTGTATGTATCCTCCAGCTTTTCCACCCGCACCAGCTACGAGAACCAGACAAAAAAGGCCATCACCAATAAATTTGTCTCGCAGGCCATGACCGACTTCCTCAAGCATTATCTGGAAGTGTATTTTCTGGAAAAGCCGGAGGAAGCCCAGAAGATCTGCCAGCAGGTGCTGGTGAACAAGCAGAGCCGCGAGCACGCGGAAAAAACGCGTCAGAGCATCAAAAAGACGCTCTCTACGCAAATCGACTTAGCCAACCGCGTGCAGAAGTTTGTGGACTGCCGCACCCGGGACGCCGCCCGCCGCGAGCTGTATATCGTGGAGGGCGACTCGGCTATGGGCGCGGTCAAGTCCAGCCGGGACAGTGAATATCAGGCCATCATGCCTATCCGCGGCAAGATTTTGAACTGCCTGAAGGCGGATTATGCCCGCATCTTCAAGTCGGACGTCATCGTAGACCTGATCAAGGTGATGGGCTGCGGCGTGGAGCTGGGCGGCAAGCACAACAAGGAACTGGCTACCTTTAACCTCGAAAACCTGCGGTTCAACAAGATCGTCATCTGTACCGATGCCGATGTGGACGGCTACCAGATCCGCACCCTTGTGCTGACCATGCTCTACCGCCTTACCCCCACCCTGATCAATAAGGGCTATGTGTATATCGCGGAGTCGCCTTTGTACGAGATCACCACGAAGGACCGCACTTATTTTGCTTATACCGAGCCGGAAAAGGCCGCTTTTCTGGAAAAGATCGGGGACAAAAAATACACCATCCAGCGCTCCAAAGGCTTGGGCGAGAACGACCCCGAGATGATGTGGCTGACCACCATGAACCCGGAAAGCCGCCGTCTTATCAAAGTAATGCCCACCGATGTGATGCAGACCGCGCAGGTGTTCGATATCCTGCTGGGCGACAATCTGGCAGGCCGCAAGGAGCATATCGCTCAGCACGGCGCAGAGTATCTGGATGATCTGGACGTGAGCTGAGAGATCGACGGCCTCGCCCTCTCCGTCTGCTCACTTTGTTCGCATCCACCTCTCCCAAAGGGAGAGGCCTTGGCAAAAAGATGAACTTTGCGTGGACTGCCAAGGGCTCCCCCTTTGGGGGAGCTGCCGAGCAAAGCGAGGCTGAGAGGGCGAGCTTGTTTGCCGAAAAAGAACAGGCGTAATAAACAAGAGGAACTGTAATGGCAAAAAAATCGACCAAGAAAACCTTAAAGCCGGTGCGCCCGCAGCTGGGTGACGGCGTTGAAATTTTAAATGCAGGCAGTGTACTGGAAGATCCCATTACCCGCACGCTGGAAACGAACTATATGCCCTATGCCATGAGCGTCATCGTTAGCCGCGCTTTGCCGGAAATCGACGGCTTCAAGCCGGCGCACCGCAAGCTGCTGTACACCATGTACGAGATGGGTCTGCTCAAGGGCGCACGCACCAAGTCTGCCAACATCGTGGGCAGCACCATGCACCTGAACCCCCACGGCGATGCCGCCATCTACGACACTATGGTGCGCATGGGCCGCGGCAACGAGAGCCTGCTGGTGCCCTTTGTGGACAGCAAGGGCAACTTTGGCAAGGCGTACAGCCGCGATATGTCCTGCGCTGCTGCCCGTTACACCGAAGCAAAGCTGGAAGGCGTGTGCGAGGAGCTGTTCCGGGATATCGACAAAGAGACGGTGGACTTTGTGCCCAACTACGACAGCACCACCACCGAGCCCACCCTGCTGCCGGTCACTTTCCCCACCATTCTGGCCAACAATACGCTTGGCATTGCGGTGGGCATGGCCTGCAATATCTGTTCCTTCAATCTGGCAGAGCTGTGCGCCACCACCGTGGCGCTGATGAAGGACGAGCACCACGATATCGGCACCACCATGCCCGCCCCGGACTTTGTGGGCGGCGGCCAGATTTTGTATGATGAAGCGCAGATGCGTGAAATTTACGAGAACGGCCGCGGCAGCGTAAAAGTACGCGCCCGTTACAACGCAGTGCCCGGCGAAAATATGATCGAGGTCACCCAGATCCCGCCCACCACCACGGTGGAAGCCATCATGGACAAGATCGCAGAGCTGGTCAAGACCGGCAAGGTCAAGGAGATCAGCGATATGCGCGATGAGACCGACCTGAACGGCCTGAAGCTGACGCTGGATCTCAAGCGCGGCGTGGATGCCGACAAGCTGATGGCAAAGCTATTCAAGGCTACCCCGCTGGAGGACAGCTTCAGCTGCAACTTCAACATTCTGGTGTCCGGCCAGCCCCGGGTCATGGGCGTGCGGGAGATTTTGAAGGAGTGGACGGCCTTCCGCGTTGAGTGCGTGCGCCGCCGCACCTACTATGATCTGCACGGCAAGGAAAAGCGCCTGCACCTGTTGCAGGGTCTTGCCGCCATTTTGCTGGATATCGACAAGGCCATCCATATCATCCGCACTACCGAGGAGGAGACCGAGGTGGTGCCCAACCTGATGATCGGCTTTGGCATTGATGAAGTGCAGGCAGACTATGTGGCAGAAATCAAGCTGCGCCATTTGAACCGGGAATACATCCTCAAGCGCACCGGCGAGATCGAGCAGCTGGAAAAGGACATTGCCGACCTGAACGATGTGCTGGCAAAACCTGCCCGCATCCGCCGCATCATTATCAGTGAACTGAACGATGTAGCGAAAAAATACGGCAAGCCCCGCTGCAGTGAGATCTTGTACGACCTGCCCGAGGAGGACGCCGCCGCCGAGGAAGAAGCTGTGCCGGACTACCCGGTGACCGTGTTCTTTACCCGGGAGGGTTACTTTAAAAAGATCCCGCCCCAGAGCCTGCGCACCGCCGGTGCGCACAAGCTGAAGGAGGGTGACGAGATCATCCAGCAGCTGGAGACCCGAAACAACGTAGAAGCGCTGTTCTTCACCGACAAGCAGCAGGTGTACAAGGTGCGTCTGGCAGAATTGGAGGATGGCAAGGTAGCGCAGATGGGCATCTTCATCCCGGGGCGGCTGGGCATGGACGAGGGCGAAAATGTACTGAGCATGGTCATTACCGGCGATTACAGCGGCTTTATGCTGTTCTTCTTTGCCAGCGGTAAGTGCGCAAAGATCCCTCTCAGCTCCTACGCCACCAAGCAGAACCGCCGCAAGCTGCTGAAGGCGTACAGCGATAAAGAACCGCTTGCCACGATGCTTTACCTGCCGGAGGAGACCGAGCTTGCCATCCGCACCAGCGCCAGCCGGATGCTGCTGGTAGGTACGGCGCAGATCGCCGCCAAGACCACCCGCGACAGTCAGGGCGTGGCAGTGGTCACCCTGAAAAAGAACCAGACCATCGCCTCGGTGGTGCCGGCAGATACCTTGGAGCTGGCAAATCCCCACCGCTACCGCGTGCGCAGCCTGCCCGCCACCGGTGCGCTGATCCGCGCCGAGGACGAGGGCGAGCAGATGAGCCTGCTGTGATGGCAGGCGGCGGAGAGCTTTCCTTCGCAAATGAGTCCGGAACCCCCTGTTCCGCCCCAGTGCTGCGCACCGGGGCCCCACTTCGCCGGAATTTGCGCAGGAAACTCCCCGCCGCCTTTCCGAAAAGTCCCCTCCCGTGAAAAAGTAACTCCGAAACGACCGCAGTCGTTTCGGAGTTACAAATTATAAAAAATTCCGCTGAAGATGCCCAGCAACGACGACGACCGCCGCCAGCGGCGGAAACAGGGAGGAGTTGTTGGGGCAGCGGCCAGCAAGACGCTCGTGCCGCCCAAGGCACGAAGCGGATGCTGGGTGCCGCAACCCGTAAGATGCGGAGGGCATTCTAAATCGTTTAAGCCTGAAAAGAGGAAGCAGTCATGCAAAACATCGACCTGATCTGTGTGGGCAAGCTGAACGCTAAATATTTTGCCGAGGGCGTGGCAGAGTACCAGAAGCGTCTGGCGGCTTTTGCCGCCTTTCGCATCATTGAACTGCCGGAGGAAAAGATCGAGGAGAAAAACGCCTCGGATGCCGTGGTAAAAAAGGCGCTGGACAAGGAGGGTAAGGCCATCCTTTCCAATGTGCGCAAGGGGGCTGCCATCGTAGCCATGTGCATCGAGGGCAAACAGATCTCCTCCAACGAACTGGCGCAGTTTCTGGCACAGCGTGCCGGCAGCGGGGCAGGGGACGTGGCCTTTGTTATCGGCTCGTCCCATGGCCTGTCCGAAGAGGTGAAAAAGGCCGCTGCCCTTAAGTTCAGCATGGGGCGCATCACCATGCCCCATCAGCTGGCGCGGCTGGTGCTCACGGAGCAGATCTACCGCGCCTGCACCATCAATGCGGGCATGAAGTACCACAAGTAAAATGGCTTTTTCGGCTCCCGGAGCGTTCGCAGGCGCTCCGGGAGCCCTTTTTGCGGAAAAGTGTAGAATCTGCCGGAAAAGTAATTTTCTTCTTTTCTTTTGGAGCAGTTTTTATTATACTGATACCATAGAGCAGTACGTTGCAGAACGCAATGAAAACACAGGATGGAAGAACCATGAAAAAACACAGAAGAGGACTGCGGCTGGCGGCCTGTTTGCTGACGCTGGCGATGTGCGCGGCGCTGCTTTGCAGCTGCGGGCGTACCGAAAAAACGGATGACTATACGGCTGCAATGCCGGTCATTGTGGTGGGCAGCGATAACTACCCGCCTTTCAACTATATGGGCACGGACGGTGCACCCACCGGCATTGACGTGGAGCTGGCCACCGAGGCGTTCGGGCGGCTGGGCTACCGGGCAAAATTTGTGACCATCGACTGGGAAAAGAAGAAGGAACTGGTGGAAAACGACACCATCGACTGCATCTGGGGCAGCTTTTCCATGGATGGCCGCGAGGAAGAATACCAATGGGCAGGGCCGTATCTGCACAGCCGTCAGGTGGTGGCGGTGCGCTCCGATAGCGACATCCGCACCCTGCAGGATCTGGCCGGTAAGGTGGTGGCGGTGCAGTCCACCACAAAGCCGGAGGAACTGTTTTTGAATGCGGAGCAGAATGGTCTGCCCCGGCTGCGCAGGCTGTATTCCCTGCAGAACCGGGATCTGCTCTACACCACCCTGCTCAAAGGCTACGCGGACGCCTTAGCCGCCCACGAAAGCGCTATCCGGCAGTTCATGAAGGATTACAGCGTTGAATACCGCATTCTGGACGAGCCGCTGATGACGGCGCGGCTGGGCGTTGCCTTTGCCAAAGAGCGCAGCGATGACCTGCCGCAGCAGCTGACGGAGGTTTTTCAGGAGATGCTGGCAGATGGCACCGTCCGGCAGATCGTGAGCCGCTATCTGGACGACCCCGAGCACTATCTGGATGGACTGGAGGACAGTACCCATGCATGACGGAATGGAAAAGAGCCAGAGTATTTTCAACCGGAAGCAGTTCATCATGGTGTGTGCACTTGCGGGACTGTTGCTGCTGGGCGGCGTGCTGGGGGTCTCGGCGCACAGCGACCTGCAAAATGCTGAAAAGCAGTTTGAGGATACCATCAGCTATGTTAAGGAGCAGTGCACCGGCTACGATAACCTGAACCTTGCCACGGAGACCAAAAGCCTGATGCGGATGATGGAAAACGCCCAGCATCTGTGCAGAGAGATCGCGCACGACCAGCAGGATGACCCCGCGCGGGTATTGGACGATGCCGCTATGGAAGAATATTTGCAGGACTATACCCTCAGCGGCGCACTGGTGCTTTCAACAGAGGGCAAAATTTTGTGCGCAGCCTCACAGGATGGCCGGACGGCTGACCTGCAGGTCCGGGAACAGATGGAAGCGCAGCTGGCCGGTTCTATCGTGCTGAAGGTGGCCGACCACCCGGAGCAGGTCTACGCCGGACGGTCGGAAAATGAGGATGGCTCCTATGTAGACACCGCAGCCTGCGCCCGGAAGGACGGGGACGGGGTGCTTGTGGTGTACTACCGCACCACGGCAGAATATGTACGCAATTACAACCTTTCCTACCAGAACTGCGTGCAGGGCTATAACCCCGCCGTGGACGGCACCATTGTGGTGACCCGGGGCGACCGCATCGTGGCCAGCAACGACACCTCTTTGCTGGATACCACCGTGGACGATAACCCCACCCTTTCTGCCTTAAAAGCGCGCAGCACCGATGGCGGCATGATCCATGTGCACAGCACCACCGGGCAGCAGTATGCTTACGGCATCGTGGGGCAGGGGCGCAGTTTTTACATCTATGTCTACCGCCCGGAGCAGGAGGTATATGTTTCCACCATGCGCAATGTGAGCATGGCTGCCTTTACCTACATGGTTCTCCTGTTTTTGCTGCAATTGTTGCGCGGCAAGACCGACCAGCGCTACCGGGAGCAGCAGCTGCGCCGGGAGCAGGAGTACCAAAAGACCCTCAAGGCGGCTGCGCTGAAGGCGGAGAGCGCAAACCTTGCCAAGACCGAGTTTTTGCAGCGCATGAGCCACGATATCCGCACGCCCATCAACGGCATCCGGGGCATGGTGGAGATCGGTGACCGCTGCCCGGAGGATATGGCACGGCAGGCCGACTGCCGCAAAAAGATCTGGGAGGCATCCACCCTGCTGCTGGAGCTGGTGAACGAGGTGCTGGACATGGGCAAGCTGGAGTCCGGCGAGGTCGTGCTGGAAAGCGTGCCCTTTGATCTGCCCGAGTTGATGCACGAGATCACGGACGTGCTGGAAAAACAGGCGGCAGAGCGCGGCATCGTGCTGCACCGGGAATACGGAAAGCTGCCGCATCCCCGGCTGGTGGGCAGCCCACTGCACGTCAAGCGGCTGCTGATGAATGTGCTCAGCAACGCCATCAAGTATAACCGGGACAAGGGTCGTGTGATGCTGGACTGCTTTGAGTTGAGCTGCACCGGGGACAAGGTGCAGATCTGCTTTGTCTGCGCGGACACCGGCATCGGCATGAGCGAGGAGTTCCAGAAGCGGATGTTCGAACCCTTCACGCAGGAGAATGCCGGGGCGCGTTCGGTATATGGCGGCACCGGCCTTGGTATGTCCATTACCAAAAGTCTTGTGGATAAAATGGGCGGCACCATCGGGGTGGAAAGCCGGCAGGGCGTGGGCACCACCTACACCATCACCCTGCCCTTTGTCATCGACAGCACCGAAGCCGCAGAGCCGGAGCAGCAGCAGACAGACCTTGCCGTGCTGCAGGGACAGCGGGTGCTGCTGGCCGAAGACAACGCCCTGAACATGGAGATCATGGAGTTTTTGCTGAACGAGGTGGGCATAAAGGTGACCAAAGCCGCCGACGGACAGCAGGCGGTGGAAGCCTTTGCAGCCTCGCCGGTGTGCGGCTTTGACGCCATCCTGATGGACGTGATGATGCCGGTGCGGGACGGCCACGAGGCTACCCGCGCCATCCGCGCCATGGACCGCCCGGACGCAAAGACCATCCCCATTTTTGCCATGACGGCAAACGCCTTTACAGAGGACCGCCGCAAGGCACTGGAATCCGGCATGAACGAGCACCTGCCCAAGCCCATCGACCCGGATGCCCTATACCGCCTGCTGGTAAAATACCTGACAGAGCGCGGCTGAACTGTTTGCCGGGCTTTACAAGCGGGGCAAAACATGGTACAGTAAATATACTGTGCTTGTGCAAGCCGCAAGCACGCCCGGCGGTGGGGAAAGCCGCCGGAACACAACACGATACGACACGGCAAACCAGCCGCGGACGGAAAGGATGTACTACAATGGAACAGAGCGAAAAGACCCTTGACATGATCGTCAATCTCTGCAAGAACCGTGGTTATGTGTTCCCCGGTTCCGAGATCTACGGCGGTCTGGCCAACAGCTGGGACTACGGCCCCCTTGGCGTGGAGTTCAAGAACAACGTCAAAAAGGCATGGCTGAAAAAGTTTGTGCAGGAAAGCCCCTATAACGTGGGTTTGGATGCTGCCATCATCATGAACCCCCAGACATGGGTGACCACCGGCCATGTGTCCAGCTTCTCGGACCCCCTGCTGGACTGCCGCGCCTGCAAGGCACGCCACCGCGCCGACAAGCTGATCGGTGAGGAGCACCCCGAGGTGAACGTGGATGCCATGAGCTTTGACGAGATGGATGCTTTCATCGCAGAGCACGAGGATATCGTCTGCCCCGTGTGCGGCAAGCACGATTTTACCCCCATCCGCAAGTTCAACCTGATGTTCAAGACCGCCATCGGCGTGACCGAGGATAGCTCTTCCACCTGCTATCTGCGTCCCGAGACCGCACAGGGCATCTTTGTCAACTTTGCCAACATCCAGCGCACCACCCGCCGCAAACTGCCTTTCGGCGTGTGCCAGGTGGGCAAGGCTTTCCGCAACGAGATCACCCCGGGCAACTTCACCTTCCGCACCCGCGAGTTCGAGCAGATGGAGTGTGAGTTCTTCTGCAAGCCCGGCACCGATCTGGACTGGTTCGCTTACTGGAAGGACTACTGCGAGAACTGGCTGCTGAGCCTTGGCATCAAGAAGGAGCACCTGCGCCTGCGTGACCACGAGCCTGCAGAGCTGGCCTTCTACAGCCGCGCTACCACTGATATCGAGTATGCCTTCCCGTTCACCGACTGGGGCGAACTGTGGGGCATTGCAGACCGTACCAACTACGACCTGACCCGCCATCAGGAGGCTTCCGGCAAGAGTCTGGAGTACTTCGACAGCGAGACCAACGAGCACTACATCCCCTACGTCATCGAGCCCTCTCTGGGCTGCGACCGCGTGGCGCTGGCCTTCCTGTGCGAGGCCTACGATGAGGAGCACCTGACCGACAGCAAGGGCAAGGAGGATGTCCGCACCGTGCTGCGTCTGCATCCTGCTCTGGCTCCCTACAAGTGCGCCGTGCTGCCCCTGAGCAAGAAGCTGGGCGAGAAGGCCATGGAGATCCGCAACGAGCTGAGCAAGTACTTTATGGTGGATTACGACGATACCGGTTCTATCGGCAAGCGTTACCGCCGCGAGGACGAGATCGGCACTCCGTTCTGCGTCACTGTGGACTTTGACACTGTGGGCGACGAGGCCAAGGGCATTGCTGCCGACAACTGCGTCACCGTCCGTGACCGCGACACCATGGAGCAGGTGCGTATGCCCATCAGCGAGCTGAAGAGCTACATCGAGAGCAAGATCGAGTTCTAAAAAATACACTGTTACGCAAAAAGCAGCCCCGCCGGTGCTCCGGCGGGGCTGCTTTTTTAGTGTTATGACGGCTGAAAAAAGTGGCTCAGAAAAGTCCGCAGACGTTTCTGAACCACAAAATTATAATTGTCAGGAGAGCAGCTTACTGCTGGGCAAAGATCTTGACCTCGTCCTTGTCCATAAAGGCAGCGCCTGCAAAGCCTGCTGCTTCCAGCTGACCCAGCTGCTTGCCCAGCTTTTTGCCCTGCGGCAGCACGGTGACGTTGTACTGCTCGCGCAGCGCGGCGGCTTTGCGCAGCACGGCAGGGAAGTCGGTGTCCTTGCCGTACAGCAGGGCGATCTTCTGCTTTGCGCCGGGGATCTGGTAGCCCTGCTCCAGCAGAATGCCGCACACCCGCTCGAAGCCGATGGAGAAGCCAACGGCGGGCACCTGCACGCCAAGGAACTTGCCCACCATGTTATCGTAGCGTCCGCCGCCGGCCACAGCACCGCTGAACTGCGGGCAGGTCACCTCGAACACCATGCCGGTGTAGTAGCCCTGACCGCGTACCAGACTGGGGCAGTAGGCTATCTGATAACGGCCTGCAGCCAGCGTGTTGGCGGTGGCCAGCACATACTTCAGGTCATCGGCGATGGCGGGGTCGGCGCAGCGGGCAGCTACGGCGTCCAGCGTCACGTCCCCGGCGGCAATAAAGTCTGCCAGTGCGTTAATAGCGCTCTCCGGCAGCTGCTTCTCGGTCAGCTCAGCCTTCACGCCCTCGGCACCGATCTTGTCCATCTTGTCAAAGGTGATGCAGACGGAGTCCAGCGTGTCGGCAGCAAAGCCCATGCTCTCCAGCATACCGCGCAGGATGCGGCGGTCGTTGATGTTGACGGTAAAGCCGGTAAAGCCGATGTTCAGCAAGGCGCGGGTGGTCACATCGATCAGCTCCACCTCGGCGTTGGGGGAGGCATCGCCCAGAATGTCGATATCACACTGTACAAACTCGCGCAGACGGCCCTTCTGCGGACGCTCGGCGCGGAACACCCGGTCGGTCTGGATGACCTTGAAAGGGTTGGGCAGCTTATCCTTGTTGGCTGCGTAGTAGCGGCTCAGCGGCAGGGTAAGGTCGTAGCGCAGACCCATATCGGACAGCTGCTTGGGATCGCCGGTGTTCAGGGCAGCGGTCAGCTTGTCGCCGCGCTTGAGCACCTTGAAAATCAGGTTCAGGTTGTCGCCGCCGTCGGATTTGTCCAGATTTTCCATATCCTCCAGCATGGGGGTAGAGATTCGCTCAAAACCGGCAGAGCGGTAGGTCTCCAGAATTTTGCCCTGAATGTAGTCGCGCAGGGTCTGCTCAGCGGGCAGCAGATCCCGCATACCCTTCAAAGCCTGTGTTTTCATAACAGTAATTCCTCTCTATCTGTAAATTGTACCCGCCCTCGATGCCTGAAAAGGGGCGGGAGCGTTTTTAACTCAGTACTTTACCATTATAAAGGATAATGCCGGATTGTCAATCCAAATGGGCACACTATCGCAAATTGCACAAATCTTTGAGGTGAAAATATGAAGCAGCAGTTTGCAGCAAAACACCCGTGGACCATTCTGGCTGCGGGGGCAGCCATTCAGGTGCTTACCGGCTTACCGGCGGCGTGGGGCGTATTTCAGAAGCCGGTCATGGAGGAATACGGCCTTTCGGAGCAGGGTGCGGGCTATGCCTTTGCCCTGCTCATCGCCGCCTTTGGGGTGGGGTGTGTGCTGGGCGGCTTTTTACAGGATAAAAAGGGCCCGCGCTGCGCGGCGTTGTGGGGCACAGCCCTGCTCTGCGGCGGCTTTTTTGCAGCGGCCTTTCTGCCGGGCAGGGCAGGGTGGGGGTTCTTTCTGGCCTTCAGCATCCCGGCGGGGCTGGGCACAGCCTTTTTGTACCCCTCTATCCAGTCCTGCGCCCAAAAGTGGTATGTAGGCCGCAAGGGGCTGGCAACCGGGGTCATCGGCGGGGCAGTGGGGCTTTCCGGCGCGTTCCTGACCCTGTTCGTCCGGGCGGCGCTGCGGGGCTTTGGCCCGGTGCAGGGCATCCGGGGTGCGTTCTGGGCGCTTGGCGCGCTTACCCTGCCGGTGTGCCTTGCGGGCAGTGCGGTACTCAGCGACCCACCACAGAAAAAGCAGCAGCCAAGCGGCAAAAACACCCTCGACCTTTCCCCGGGGCAGATGCTGCGCACAAAGCAGTACTGGCTGTGTGCGGGCGCGGTGTGCTTTTCAACACCGGCGGTGCTGCTGTTCAGCCCTATCATCTTAAAGCTGGGCATGGAGCGCGGGTTGGACGAGACCGCTGCGCTGTGGAGCATCGTACTGGGCAGCGTGGGCAGCGCTGCGGGACGGATGCTGATGCCCATGCTCAGCGACCACATTGGCCGCCGCGCCACCGACCTTGGGCTGTTTGCAGCTTCGCTTGCGCTGTCGGCGGCGTTCTGGGCAGCGCAAGGCTGGTGGGTGGTGGTGTGCTACGCCGGGCTCACCTTCTGCTACTCGGCGTTGGCGGCGGTGCTGCCTGCCCTTTCCACCGACCTGTTCGGTCTGCCCCATGCGGGGGTGAACTACGGCTTTCTGGCCTTGGGGCAGAGCGTGGGCAGCCTTGCGTTCCCCTTTGCAGCCAATCTGCTGGCGCTGGAAAACGGGCGGCACCTGCTTGCCATGGCCGGTGCGGCGGCGGGCTTTGCGGCCATCTGGGCGCTGCATCCGGTGCAGAAAGACCCGCGCTGAAACGCGCAAAAAATAAAGGCTGCAAAAAGTTTGCCAGTGCTTACGGCAGAATTGACAAAAACTTGACGACTGTTTTGTATAAAGCGGTGGAAATGACAGTTAGCGATGGATGACCGTAAAAACCGGCTGTACTTTTTGCAGGAAATGACTTGCAAAATTCGTCCGTTTTCTCTATAATAAAACCATGCGTGGTAGTACCGGTGCAGGCGCTGAAAGAGAGCAGCGCACCCGGTTCGGATGCAAGCAGTATGGAGCGGCGGCTGTGCCGGCAGGGCGCGGCGGCGGTTTTGTGCTGCCAAAGCGACATTTGTCAAAAGGAGAGTATGATTATGACCTATTCGCAGCAAGTACAGAATATGTGCCCGATCACCAAAGGTCCTAAGCATGGTCCGGCTCCCATCCCCGAAGAGGGCGCATGGGTCAAGGCCTATGAGATCAAGGACATCAGCGGCTACACCCATGGTGTGGGCTGGTGTGCACCCCAGCAGGGCACCTGCAAGCTGTCCCTGAACATCAAGAACGGCGTCATCGAAGAGGCTCTGGTGGAGACCATCGGCTGCTCCGGCATGACCCACTCTGCTGCTATGGCAGGCGAGATCCTGCCCGGCAAGACCATTCTGGAAGCTCTGAACACCGACCTGGTGTGCGACGCCATCAACGTGGCTATGCGCGAGCTGTTCCTGCAGATCGTCTACGGCCGCAGCCAGACCGCTTTCTCTGAGGACGGTCTGCCCATCGGCGCAGGTCTGGATGATCTGGGCAAGGGTCTGCGCTCCATGACCGGCACCATCTTCTCCACCAAGGAGAAGGGCGTGCGCTACCTGGAGCTGACCGAGGGCTACATCAACAAGCTGGCAGTGGATGCTAACGATGAGGTCATCGGCTATCAGTTCGTCAAGCTGGGCAAGATGATGGAGGATATCCGTCACGGCAAGACCCCCAACGAGGCTTACGAGAAGAACGTGGGTACTTACGGCCGCTTCAGCAAGGAGCAGGGCGCTGTGAAGTACATCGACCCGCGTGAGGAATAAGAGAGGAGGAACAACTCAATGGCAACTTTTGAATCTATGGATCGCCGTATGCCTAAAATCGAGGCATGCCTGAAGGCTAACGGTCTGGAGTCTCTGGACGCTTGCAACGAGATGCTCCTCGCTAAGGGCATCGACTGCGACAAGATCGTCCGCGGCGTGCAGCCCATCTGCTTTGATAACGCTGTCTGGGCTTACACTCTGGGCACCGCTATCGCTGTGAAGCGCGGCCTGACCGACGCTGCCGAGTGCGCAGCTGCTATCGGTGAGGGTCTGGAAGCTTTCACCATCCCCGGCTCTGTTGCTGAGCAGCGTCAGGTCGGTCTGGGTCACGGCAACCTGGGCGCTCGTCTGCTGAGCGAGGACACCACCTGCTTCGCTTTCCTGGCAGGCCACGAGTCCTTTGCTGCTGCTGAGGGTGCTATCGGCATCGCCCGCACCGCAAACAAGGTCCGCAAGACCCCCCTGCGCGTCATCCTGAACGGTCTGGGCAAGGACGCAGCTTACATCATTTCCCGTATCAACGGCTTCACCTACGTGCAGACCGAGTACGATATCCCCACCCAGACCCTGACTGTGGTCAAGGAGATCCCCTTCTCCGAGGGTGAGCGCGCAGCCGTTAAGTGCTACGGCGCGAACGACGTTATGGAAGGCGTTGCCATCATGAAGAAGGAGGACGTGCAGTGCTCCATCACCGGCAACTCCACCAACCCCGTCCGCTTCCAGCATCTGGTTGCCGGTACCTACAAGAAGTGGGCTATCGAGAACGGCAAGAAGTACTTCTCCGTTGCTTCCGGCGGCGGCACCGGCCGTACCCTGCACCCCGATAACGTGGCTGCAGGCCCCGCAAGCTACGGCTTGACCGACTCTCTGGGCCGCGTGCACGGCGATGCTCAGTTCGCAGGCTCCTCTTCTGTGCCCGCACACGTTGAGATGATGGGTCTGATCGGCATGGGCAACAACCCCATGGTCGGCGCTACCGTTGCCTGCGCTGTTGCTGCAGCTCAGGCCAACGCCTAATCTTTTCCTAAGTTTCAGCGAGGGGGAGCTGCTCTCCGAATGAGCAGCTCCCCCTTTTTTGCTGATAGATATCCGAACACAAGCAACCCAAAATAAGAAGGATGAAACAATGAAAAAGAATCAGATCCGCAAGAGCGTGGCTGCGCTGGCCATGGCGGCTGTTGTAAGCGTCAGCCTGCTGGGCTACGGCTGCGGCAGCAAGCCTGCCTCCTCCACCGCAGGCGTGTCCGGCGAGTTTACCGGCACCGCCAAGGGTATGGGCGGCGATGTTACCGTCACTCTGACTTTGACCGACGGCAAGATCACCGGCTGCACCGCCGAGGGCAAGGACGAGACCCCCGGCATCGGCACCATGGCTCTGGAGCAGCTGCCCGGCGCGATTGCCGAGAGCGGCAGCATTGCCGTGGACGGTGTGGCCACCGCAACCATCACCTCTGACGCCATCAAGGAAGCTGCTGCTGCCGCTCTGGTCGCAGCCGGCCTGAACGCTGACGACTACAAGACCGAGGTCAAGGCCGAGGAGAACAAGGCCGAGGACTCCACCATTGACGCAGACATTGCCATCGTGGGTGCAGGCGGTGCAGGTATGACTGCTGCCATCACAGCTGCTGCCGAGGGCAAGAGCGTGGTCATTCTGGAGAGCCAGCCCATGGTGGGCGGCAACTCTGTGCGCGCTACCGGCGGCATGAACGCTGGTGACACCGTGTATCAGGACGAGAACGAGTTCGGCGAGTCCGCAGGCGTGGAAAAGACCCTGAAGACCGCTGCTGAAAAGTACGCCGACAACGCTACCATCACCGCTCTGGCTAAGACCGTCTCTGAGCAGTGGGCAGCTTATCAGGCAGACCCCAAGGGCTACTTCGACTCTGTGGAGCTGATGGAGCTGGACACCATGATCGGCGGCAAGGGCATCAACGACCCCGCTCTGGTGGAGACTCTGTGCTCTAACAGCGCTGACGCCATCGACTGGCTGGACGAGCACGGCATCACCCTGCACAGCGTTTCCAGCTTCGGCGGCGCATCCGTCAAGCGTATCCACCGCCCCGTGGATGCTGAGGGCAAGACCCTTTCTGTGGGCTCCTACATGATCCCCCTGCTGCAGGAGAACTGCGACAAGGCCGGCGTGCAGACCCTGCTGAACACCACCGCTACCGAGCTGCTGACCGATGCAAACGGTGCCGTTGTGGGCGTGAAGGCTACCGGTTCCACCGGCGAGACCATCACCGTGAATGCCAAGGCTGTGGTGCTGACCACCGGCGGCTTCGGCGCAAATCTGGACATGGTCACCGAGTACAAGCCCGAGCTGAAGGGCTTTATGACCACCAACGCCGCAGGCGCACAGGGTCAGGGCATTGAGATGGCTACCGCTGTGGGCGCTGACACTGTGGACATGGATCAGATCCAGATCCACCCCACCGTGGAGGCTAACACCGCCGCTCTGATCACCGAGGGTCTGCGCGGCGACGGCGCTGTGCTGATCAACGCCGAGGGCAAGCGCTTTATCGACGAAGTTGGCACCCGTGACGTGGTTTCCGCTGCCGAGATCGCTCAGACCGGCAGCTACAGCTGGCTGGTGGTGGATCAGGCTATGGTCGATGCTTCCAGCGTCATTCAGGGCTACATCAAGAAGGGCTACACCGTGACCGGCCAGACCTACGAGGAACTGGCAAAGGCTATGGGCGTGGACGAGGCTGCTTTTGCCGAGACCATGAAGACCTGGAACGGCTACGTTGAGGCCAAGAACGATCCCGACTTTGGCCGCACCAGCTTTGCAAAGGCTCTGGATACTGCTCCCTACTACGCCATCAAGGTCACCGCAGGTGTGCACCACACCATGGGCGGCCTGAAGATCAACACCAACACCGAGGTGCTGAAGGCTGACGGTTCTGTGATCCCCGGCCTGTTCGCAGCAGGTGAGGTGACCGGCGGTGTGCACGGTGCAAACCGTCTGGGCGGCAACGCTGTGGCCGACTTTACCGTCTTTGGCCGCATTGCCGGTGCAGCTGCCAGCAAGTACGCTGCATGAGCATAAAGCAAAAAAACTCTGACACCGCCGCCCCCAAGGGCAGCGCGTGGAAGAAAAATGTGATCTTTGCACTGGTGGTGCTGGCGCTGGCCGCAGGTGTTTTTCTTGCGGTGCTGGCGCAGCACCCCGCCAAGGGCAGCGGCCTGCAGGCCGTTGTGGATTTCGGTGACGGCGTTACCGAGACTTTGACCCTTGCGCAGGATCACGATTATCTGTACGAGGTAGGAGACTACGTCGTGCACCTGCAGGTGAAGGATGGTGCCATCGCGTTTTTGGACAGTCAGTGCCCGGACCATGTCTGTGAGCAATTCGGCTGGCTGGATAAGGACGGCGCATGGGCCGCCTGTGTGCCCGCAGGCGTGTATGTGGTGGTAGAGCCCACCGCAGACGCAGGTTCAAAATGAAGTGATCAGGCTTCCATGATGGATGTCTCCCTGAATACAAAGGGGAGACATCCATTTTGTTTTACGGAAACAGGTGTTGCCCGCGCACCAAAATGCGGGCAGACGATGTTTTGCCTGCGCGATTCTGCATCTTTTTGTTGACAAACCCGCACTTTTTGCGTATGATAGAAACAACACTGAAAATTGTGTCAAATTGGCTGTGAAGAGAAGAGTACGCACCGTCTGCGCCTGACAGAAAGCCCGAAGGATGGAACCGGGCAGGCCGCGCGGTGCCGAAGATGGTCTTGGAGCCGCGCAGGTGAACAATGAGCCTGCGACGGGGTGCGCCCGTTACCGCGCAAAGGCCGGTTTTTGCCGGCTAAAGGCTGCGTCCGCAAGGGCACAGCGAAGCAAGGTGGTACCACGAAGGTTCAGCGCTCTCGTCCTTGTCCGGTTATAACCCGGCAGGGCGGGAGCGCTTTTTGTTTGCAGAACCAAAAGAAAGGAAGACAGACCCCCATGAGCGAACACAAAACATTTTATATCACCACCCCCATCTATTACCCCAGCGATAAGCTGCATATCGGCCACAGCTACACCACCGTGGCCTGCGATGCGCTGGCCCGCTTCAAGCGGATGCAGGGCTACGACGTCATGTTCCTGACCGGCACCGATGAGCACGGCCAGAAGATCCAGGATAAGGCCGCCGATGCCGGTGTCACCCCCAAGGAGTATGTGGACAAGATCGTTGCTACCGTCAAGGATCTGTGGAAGCTGCTGGATGTCAGCTATGACCGCTTTATCCGTACCACCGACGACTACCACATGGAAAGCTGCCAGAAGATCTTCACCAAGCTGTACGAGCAGGGCGATATCTACAAGGGCGAGTACATCGGCCACTACTGCAAGCCCTGCGAGAGCTTCTGGACGGACAGCCAGCTGGTGGACGGCAAGTGCCCGGACTGCGGCCGCGAAGTCTACGATGCCCACGAGGAAGCCTACTTCTTCAAGACCAGCAAGTACGCCGACCGCCTGCTGAAGCTCTATGAGGAGAACCCCCAGTTCATCCAGCCCGAGAGCCGCAAGAACGAGATGATCGCCTTCATCAAGCAGGGCCTGCAGGACACCTGCGTTTCCCGTACCTCGGTCAAGTGGGGCATCCCCGTGCCCTTTGACCCCAAGCACACCATGTATGTGTGGGTGGACGCCCTGAGCAACTATATCTCCGCCCTTGGCTACGGCAACGAAACTTACCACGACTACGATAAATTCTGGCCGGCCGACCTGCACATGGTGGGCAAAGAGATCCTGCGCTTCCACACCATCCTGTGGCCTGCCATGCTGATGGCACTGGATCTGCCCCTGCCCAAGCGGGTGTTCGGCCACGGCTGGCTGCTGATGAACGGCGGCAAGATGTCCAAGTCTGTGGGCAACGTGGTGGACCCCGTTATCCTGTGCGACCGCTACGGCGTGGACGCCATCCGCTACTTCCTGCTGCGCGAGATCCCCTTCGGCAACGATGGTATGTTCACCAACGAAGCACTGATCAACCGCATCAACAGCGATCTGGCAAACGACTTGGGCAACCTGCTCAGCCGCACCGTGGCCATGTGCGAAAAGTACTTCGGCGGTACTGTGCATAACGTAGCTGGTACCGAGGCCATCGACACCGAGCTGGAGACCATGGTCAGCGCGCTGACCGCCAAGGTCACTGCCGACATGGATGACCTGACTATCCCGCAGGCGCTGATGGAGATCTTTGCGGTCATCCAGCGCGCCAACAAGTATATCGACGAGACCGCACCCTGGGCACTGGCAAAGGACGAAGCCAACAAGCAGCGTCTGGAGAGTGTGCTGTACCACCTGTGCGAGGCACTGCGCGTGTGCGGCATCCTGCTGAACGCCTACCTGCCTACCACTGCCCCCAAGATGATGGAGCAGCTGGGTCTGGACGCTTCCGCACTGGATCTGACCAAGACCGCCTACGGCGCACAGCAGACCTACACCGTGCACAAGGGCGAAGCTCTGTTCCCCCGCATTGACGTGGCTAAGGAGATCGCTCACCTGAAGGAAGAGGACGAGAAGCGCAAGGCCGCTGCCGCTGCTGCCAACAAGGCCAAGGAGGAAGCCGAGAAGAAGGCTGCCGCCCCCGCAGAGGAGAGCACCGTGGACTTTACCCACGAGGAAGAGATCGACTTTGACACCTTCTGCAAGGTGGAGCTGCGTGTGGCTGAGGTGCGCGCCTGCGAGAACCTGAAGGAGAGCAAGAAGCTGCTGCACCTCACCGTCTTTGACGGTGAGCGGGAGCGCTGCATCCTGTCCGGCATTGCCAAGTGGTTCAAGCCGGAGGATCTCATCGGCAAAAAGCTGGGCATCGTGTGCAATCTGGCACCCCGTCCCATGCTCAAGGGCAAGTACGTCAGCGAGGGCATGATCTTTGCTGCCGACACCGCCGACGGCGGCTGCTCCATTGCTTTCTACGGTGACGATACCCCCGTGGGCAGCCGTATCCACTAAGTGAGGAGCATCATGTCTGATAATACAGCCGTCCGTGCGGCAAAGCTGGATAAGATCTTCGGTACGCCGGTGTGCGCCGTGCTGCTGGCCATTTTCTGCAATGTCCTGTGGGGCTCGGCCTTTCCGTTCATCAAGCTGGGCTACCGCCTGTTCTCCATCGACTCCGGCAACACGGCCTCCATCTTCTGCTTTGCAGGGGTGCGGTTCATGCTGGGCAGCGTGCTGGTGCTGCTGGGCAGCATCCTGCTGCAGGGAAAGGCACCCCGCCTGCCACGGGGCAGGGTGGCAGCCGAGTGCTGCGCGCTGGGCTTGTGGCAGACCACGGCGCAGTATGCGTTCTACTATATCGCCGTGGCGATGCTCACCGGCGCGTTTGGCGGCATTCTGAACAGCACCCAGAGCTTTCTGGGCGTCATCTTTGCCCACTTTATTTATGGCAATGCGGACCGCATGACCCCGGCAAAAACGCTGGGCTGTGCTGTGGGCTTTGCGGGCGTGCTCATCGGCACCCTTGGCAACCACGGCAGCGGCAGCGGCTGGGGCGTGTTCTGCATGATGGCGGCGACCGTCATCTTCACCCTGTCCGGCCCATGGAACAAGTCGGTCACCAAAAAGGCCGACAGCTTTGCCGTCTGCTTTCTGAACCTGTTTGTGGGCGGGTTGGCGCTGTTTGTGCTGGGTACCGTTATGGGCGGGCGTCTCCATGTGCAAAGCGCTCTGGCTGCGGTGGTCATGCTGTATCTGGCCTTCATCTGTGGTGCAGGCTATATCCTGTGGGCACTGCTGATGAAAAACAACCCGGTCAGCCGCATCGCCATCTTTGGCTTTGTCAACCCGGTGGTCAACGTGCTGCTGAGCGCCGTGCTCAACGGTGAGCCGCTGTTCCGCTGGCAGTATCTGGCGGCGCTGGTGTTCGTGTGCGTGGGCATCTGGCTGGTGAATAAAGCCCCTGCCCAAAAGGAGAAGGTATGACCGGACCTATTTTTGACACCCACGCCCATTATAGTTTCCGCGCTTTTGACGCCGACCGCTTTGCGCTGCTGGACAGCCTGCCCGGCAAGGGTGTGGTAGGTGTGTGCGAGCAGGCCACCCACTCCGGGGATGCGCCCCGGGTGCTGGAACTGGCGCACCGCTACCCGTGGGTAGTAGCAGCGATTGGCATCCACCCGGAAAGCCTGCTGCCCGCTGCCGATTGCGGCGAGGACGGCCCCGCACCCACGGTGTCGGTGTACGGCGGCGATTGGGCCGCTGAGATGCAGGCGCTGACGCCTTACTACGACGACCCCAAGGTGGTGGCGGTAGGGGAGTGCGGGCTGGACTATCACTGGCCAGTGCCCAAGGACGCCCAGCTGGCGCTGTTTGAAGCCGAGATCCGGCTGGCGCTGGAACTGGATAAGCCCATCATCGTGCACGACCGGCAGGCGCACGCAGACGTCTACGCGCTGCTCAAAAAGTACCGTCCCAAGGGCATCGTACACTGCTATTCCGGCAGCGCCGAGGATGCTGTGCAGCTGGCGGCGCAGGGGCTGTATATCGGCTTTGGCGGTGCCTGCACCTTCAATGGTGCCAAGCGCGCAGCCAAGGCCATCGAAGCCCTGCCGCTGGACGCCATCGTGCTGGAAACCGACTGCCCCTACATGGCACCGGAGCCGGTGCGCGGCACCCGCTGCGACAGCTCCCTCATCCGCTATGTGGGCACGTACATCGCCCAGCGCAAGGCGCTGGAGCCGGAAGAGGTGTTCCGCACCACCGCCGCAAACGCCCGCCGGGTGTTCGGGCTGTAACCGTTTTTCCGCAGGTCGCGGGGCAAAGCGCTCCGCTTCTGAATAAAAAGCTGATTTATTGAAAACGATAAGAATAAGGAGATCACTATTATGAAGGCACGTATTCCCAAACACCGCGAGTTCATCATCAACTTCCCCGACAGCATCGACCAGAACAAGGCCAACGAGGGCTGGGCAAAGCTGCAGCAGATCGTGGAGGACTACAAGAAGGCACACAACGGCGCTTCTGTTTACGCTCCCACCTTCATCGAGGACTGCGAGCCCGAGGTCAAGAAGCTGCAGGAAGAGTACGGCTTTGAGTACACCGTGGAGTTCGTTCAGTAAGTCCAGCATCGCCTGATAGTAAAAGGGTCATTGCACAAACCGTGCAATGACCCTTTTTGCGTAAGCCCATCTCGTAAAATGGCATCCCGGAGCGTCCGAAGATGTGCCGTATTATACCTCGTAGTCCAGACAGACGCGGTTTTTGTAGTAGGGGCGCACCTTGCTGTTTGCCACTGCCACATGCGCCGGGTGGGTGGAGTAGCCCTTGAGCGCCTCGGCGCTCTCAAAGGTGGTATCCAGCATCAGGTCGGCGTTGGAGGAGGGAAGGGCATCAATGTTGACATGGATGTCCACGAGCCCCGGAATCTTGCCGGAAAGGCTTTCCAGACCCTCTTTGATGCCGGCCTTGACGGCGGATTTTTCCTCGGCGGACAGCTCGTCCTTCAGCTGCCAGAGAATAACGTGCTTGACCATAACAAAAAACCTCCTGCGTTTTTTCTCATTGTAACAGGGCGAGAAAGAATCCGCAAGAGGAAACAGGAAAGTCTTATGTGGGCGCGAACAGCAGCACCACCAAAAGCACAGCACAGAGCACCGAAACTACGATGCCCTCCAACCGGGTCAGCCGGATGTACTCCTCCGTAGGTTCGGGCACCTGCGTATACCGCCCACGGGAACGCAAGGCAATGGCATCCTCCGGCTGCAGCGCCATAAAAATACCGAACCCAATGCCGAAAAGCGCGACCAAGATCGATAAGATGACTTCCATGGAAAACCCTCACTTTTTGTTTTTGTCGTCCCTGCTCAGGGTATAGCACAGATGTGAGATCAGCAGAGCAGCACTGAACACGAGCGCCGCCACCATCAAAATAGAGCGTAGCGGCTCTACTCTAGGTAGAAAAATGTTGACCAGATAGAGTGCACCGCAAAGGAGCGACAGGATGCCGAAGGGTCTGTGGAAGTGGTTCTTTTCGTCCTCACTGCTCCAGCCAGTGCCGGTGCCATTGTAAAGGTCCCGGATGCCGCGGTATAAAAACAATACGCCCAGTGCTGCGTTCAGCCAGGCTGAAGTGGAAAGGTTCAGGTTCATATAGTTGTACTTGCCTCCCGGCGGCTCAATCCGCGCTGTGCTCCCAGATTTCATACAGGATCAGGTAGATCACATCAACGATGACTGTAATGGTGCGTACCCCGTTGCTCAGGGTAGGGAAGTTGCCCAGAAACTGCGAAGAAGCAAGAACCATTGCGTTGAAGATCTCCCACACGCCGTTTTTCTTCTGCCACATGGCGCGGTATTCCGGGTCGCGGTCATATTGGTTGAAAAAGGTGTGGATCAGCGGGTCTTTGCCCTGCAAGTCGCGGATGCCCATCCACAGTGCCACAAGGCAGAACAAAAGCTCGATAATGTTGTACCAGCCAAACGCCAGCTGCATAAAATGCACCTCCCATCTTTTACCATATTATAACATAGGGGGACGAAAACACAAGGACGCTATTCAACCTTCCTGCGCAAATTTTGCATAAATTGCGCATCAACTATTTGTTGAAACAACATAAAATAAAACCAGCCGGACGAGGCGGTTGCAAGCCCTCGTCCGGCTGGATACTTACTTCTTCGGAGTCATAAGCCTCTTCTCCTTGGTGACCTCATTTTCGGAATACGGGTTTCATAGGGTGACTCTCCTTAGAAACGTTTCTTCAGAATTTAGGTGCTTTACAAGGGGATGAAAATCAACTGTACATTGGACTGACCCTTTTCTCAACTGTTGGACTGCGGCAAACGGTTCATGAGGATGAATTTCATATTACCACATTCTTTCAAGTTAGATTTGCAAGGGAAGCGTCTTACTTAGTACATTGGTAGAACTCCTTCTTAGCTATTCAAATAAGGTTCTCCGGATCATTGATACTTTCATAAGAATCATCTCCAGCGGATCTATCTGAACGCTCTGGGGAAGAATTGAATCGACAGGTTGTCGTGTTATCGCATTATTGATGCTCAAGACCGGCTCTGTTTTTGTGTTTTTATACGGGGGAAACATCCCGTTTGTGGTGAGTCTCTATTTTGCTTCTCAGCGAACCCCGACAGCCTGTCCCTGCTGTGCGGGTTCCATATCAACCATCGGTCTTCGCTCCTTTCTTCTTAAAGTCAGCGGGAGTAACTCTCTTTTGAGCTTCTGCTGTACTTCTCTGGTTTCTGGCTTAATTATACAGGAAGATGCACGTTTTGTCTATTGGCAGACCGCACAAAGAAAAGATTTTGTTTTTGTGCAATGTTAAAACCTGCAGCGGTGCGGAAAAATTGCCCAGAAGTTCCGGGCCGTTCGTGAAGGATTTTTCACAAAAGGGGAGAAAGTGCCCGCAAGGTATTATGCACCGGTTCTAGTTGTGCTAAAATAGCGTCAATGAATGGTAGTCGCCGCCGCCCCGCGAGATGAAAGTTTCGCGGGGCGGCTTTTTTGCGGCAAAAATTTGCATAAAAAAGAAACGGAGAATTAATCAAAATGCCTAAAACTTTACCGGAACGCATCTTCTTTACCATTGTCATGGCCGCTATCATGGTCTATGGCATGATCGTCTACAATGTGGCGCTGAACACAAACGGCGTGACCAATGCTACTTTTGTTATGGCTCTGCACGAAATGCCGATCATGGTGCCGGTGGCCTTTGTGCTGGAATTTTTTGTGGTGGAAAAGCTGGCCACAAAGCTGGCATTCCTGTTTATGCGTCCCACAGACCGCCCGCAGTTCATCACCTACGCCATCTCGCTGATGATCGTGTGCATCATGTGCCCGGTGATGAGCCTGGTCGCAACGCTGCTGTTTAAGGAGCCGAGCTTTGGAATGTGGGTACATACTTGGGGCTGCAATATGCCCATGGCACTGTGCTGGCAGATGCTGTACTGCGGCCCGCTTGTCCGTGCCATCTTCCGGCTGGTGTTCCGCCGCAGGGAAAAGCAGGCCGCGTAAGGCGGTTTGGCTGCGATTCTATAATAAATATGTATAAGAAATATACATAAGATGCCGCCCAAACATACCGGGGAAGATACCTATACGTTTTTTATATACCTGATATATAAAAGCTATACGGTATGGCTATTTTTGCGGAAATATTTCCAAAAACCGGAAGAATGCGCCTGCAAAGCCTTGGATAAAACAAAATGAATTGTACAGAACGTACACTTTTGAATGCTTCAACTGTGCACTGTGTACAACAGTTTTGTTTTGCCGGTGCAATGCTACCGGGTAAAATGTAGAATGTGCACAAATACCCTTGCCAATTTTGTGCAATCGTACTATTATACACAACGAAAAAAGACGAAACCGACAAAGAAAGGGGAGGGCGCAGACAGCATTCGGGCAGCGCCTTCCTTGCTTTTTTCACGGTGCACAGTCTTTTCTTCGCGTGATAAGAAGGTGTGAAGGGGCGCGGAGCAAAGGTGTGCGGCAGATCCTTGACCGTGGGACTGCCGCAGACCCGGCTCCCGCCCGCAAGCCCTATCCCTGCAGGAAGGAGGAAAAGCAAATGAATAAATTGACGCAGGCTCTGATGGAAGAGCTTACCGTGGAGTATGTCAAGGTCGGCTCGCTGCAGATCCCGGAATCGGTGGTCATCAGCTGGGTGATCATGCTGCTGCTGGTGGTGGGCTCCATCCTGCTTACCCGCAACCTGAAGGTGGATCACATCAGCAAGCGTCAGGCAGCACTGGAAGCGCTGTACTCCCTTGGCAAAAACTTCTTTGAAGGGTTGCTGGGCAAGGAGGGCAGCCGCTATGTGCCTTATCTGATGACCGTGGCGCTGTACATTGCCTGCTCCAACGTGATCGGTGTGTTTGGCGTAAAGCCCCCCACAAAGGATCTGGATGTGACCGCTGCACTGGCGCTGATGAGCATCGTGCTCATCGAGTATGCAGGCGTTCGCGCCCGGGGCGGCGCGGGCTTTCTTAAGAGCCTTGCAGCCCCTACCCCCATCATGACCCCCATGAACATCCTCGAGATCGCCATTCGCCCCACCAGTCTGTGTATGCGACTGTTCGGCAACGTGCTGGGCGCGTTCGTTATCATGGAACTGCTCAAGCTGGTGGTGCCGGTGTTCGTCCCGGCGGTGTTCAGCTTGTATTTTGACCTGTTCGATGGTCTGATCCAGACCTATGTTTTCGTGTTCCTGACCGCACTGTTCATGAAAGAGAGCATCGGCGGCGAGGAATAAATAACAAATTTTAAAACTGTAATTACAAAGGAGATAGAACTATGAGTGGTTTGGTAGCTCTGGGCGCTGGCATTGCAGCGCTGACCGGTATTGGCGGCGGTATTGGCATTGGTATTGCAACGGGTAAGGCAACGGAGGCAATCTCCCGCCAGCCGGAAGCTTCCGGTAAGATCCAGACGAACCTGCTGCTGGGCGCTGCTCTGGCAGAAGGTACCGCAATTTTCGGCTTCGTCGTTGCACTGCTGATCATCCTGTTCCTGGGCCAGTAACGGAGGCGTGGACGAATGCTGAAGTTGGATTTGAACCTGCTGTGGACCGTGGTGGATGTCCTGATCCTGTATGTGCTGCTGCGCAAGTTTTTGTTCAAGCCCATCCAGAACGTGCTGGATCAGCGCCAGAAGATGATCGAGGCAGACATTGCAGCGGCAAAGACCTCCAAGACCGAGGCCGCCGCAGCACTTACGACCGCGCAGGACAAGCTGCGTAATGTGGACAACGAAGCCGCAGCCCGCCGCGAAGCCTACGAGAAGCAGGCCGAGGTGGAAAAGCAGCAGCTGCTGGCCGACGCGCAGAAGCAGGCCGACGAGATCGTGGCTGCCGGTAAGGCCGCTGTGGAGATCGAGCGCCAGAACAAGCTGCGGGAAGCAGATGCGCAGGCTACGGCACTGGCACGCTCCATGTGCGAAAAGCTTTTGAAACATAATTTGACCGCCCAGGATGATGATCAGCTGCTGGACGATCTGCTGCAGAAAGCAGGTGCAGGCAATGGCAACTGAATTCAGTCGTGAATTTTTTGCGGATAACCGCATCGTCAAGGCCAGCCTGCGCTGCGCCCATAAACTCCGCGAAAAAGATCTGGACCGCATCAAGTCGGAGATCAAAAAGCTGTATGACGCCACGGAAGTCATCCTGAACATCACCGTGGACGAGAGCCTGCTTTCCGGTTATGTCCTGCAGGTGGGTGACCGCGTGTTCGACAATTCCGGCCGTCATCAGCTGGACAAAATGATGGAGGGCAAGCCCTCGCTGGCTACCCTCAAGACCCGCATCGAGGACTACAAGCCCGCCGAGACCTCCGCAGAGGGCGGTGTGGTCATCTCCTCTGCCGATGGCATCGTGCACATTGACGGCATGAACCGCGCTGTGTACGGCGAGATCGTCACCTTTGAAAACGGTGCCAAGGGTATGGTGGAAAGCGTGGAGCCGGAGCAGCTGGGCGTTATGCTGTTCGATGGTGCCGAGACCGTTGGTGTGGGCACTATGGTCACCCGCAGCGGCAAGCGCGCCGGTATCCCGGTGGGCGATGCTTTTCTGGGGCGTGTTATCAGCCCGCTGGGCGAGCCCATCGACGGCAAAGGCCCCATCGAGGCCGAGGGCTACAACCCCATTGAGAAGCAGGCACCCAGTATTCTGGAGCGCCAGAGCGTGGACACCCCGCTGCACACCGGTATTCTGGCCATCGACTCCATGTTCCCCATCGGCCGCGGTCAGCGTGAGCTGATCATCGGCGACCGCCAGACCGGCAAGACTTCCATTGCCACTGATGCCATCCTGAACCAGAAGGACAAGGATGTGCTGTGCATCTATGTTGCCATCGGTCAGAAGGCTTCCTCCATCGCCCGCGTGGCAGAGGATCTGAAAAAGCATGGCGCTATGAGCTATACCACCATCGTGGCAGCTACTGCGTCGGATTCTGCCCCGCTGCAGTACATTGCCCCCTATGCAGGCACTGCACTGGCCGAGTACTTCATGGCCAAGGGCAAGAGCGTGCTCATCGTTTACGATGACCTGTCCAAGCACGCGGTGGCCTACCGTGCCATCTCGCTGCTGCTGCGCCGCTCTCCGGGTCGTGAAGCTTACCCCGGCGATGTGTTCTATCTGCACTCCCGTCTGCTGGAGCGCTCCTGCCGTATGCGGGATGATCTGGGCGGCGGCTCTATCACCGCACTGCCCATCGTAGAGACGCAGGCCGGCGATGTTTCGGCCTACATCCCCACCAACGTCATCTCCATCACCGACGGTCAGATCTTCCTGGAGAGCGCCCTGTTCAACGCCGGCAACCGCCCGGCTGTCAACGTGGGTCTGTCGGTTTCCCGTGTGGGCGGCGCTGCCCAGACCAAGGCTATGAAAAAGGCCAACGCAAACCTGCGTATCGAGCTGGCACAGTATAAGGAGATGGAATCCTTTGCACAGTTCAGCTCCGATCTGGACGCCGAGACCCGCCGTCAGCTGGAGCACGGCAAGGCACTGATGGAAATGCTCAAGCAGCCGCTGTGCCAGCCCAAGTCCGATGCCGAGCAGGTGGTCATTCTGGTGCTGGCCTCTCATGGCTTGCTGGACACTCTGCCCACCGCAGAGCAGCGGGAAAAGACCGCTGCCTTTGTGCGGCAGTTCCGTGCAGACGTTTCCGGCACCATGCAGAAGATCGATGCCGACGGCAAGCTGGAGCCCGACCGTGTGGACGCCATCCTGAACGCTTGGAAAGCTTATGCGGGAGGCAATGACCATGTCGTCCAGTAAGCTGCTGAAGGAGCGCATCGAGAGCATTCAGGATACCATGAAGATCACCAATGCCATGTACCTGATCTCTTCGTCCAAGCTGCGCAAGGCACGGCAGAACTACCAGAATGTGTCCCCTTACTTCAACCGTATGCGGGATACCATCTCCCGTGTTGTGCCGCATCTGCCGGAGGAGCCGGAGCACCCCTTCTTCCATGAGCGGAATCTGGAAAACCCCCGGCGGGCGTATCTGGTGCTTACTGCCGATAAGGGCATGGCAGGTGCTTATAACCAGAACCTGCTCAAGTTTTTGCGGGAGCACGCAGACCCCAACGACCGCTTTTATGTCATCGGTCAGGTGGGCTACCGCGCTCTGCGCCACCGGGACCCCCGCCTTGTGGAGGAGTTCCGTTACAGCGCTACCGCACCCACTTTGCAGCGTGCCCGCGACATCACGGTGGACGCCATTGATGACTTCAAGTCCGGCAAGCTGGACGAGATCTACATCGTCTACACCAAGATCCAGAACGCCCTTACCAGCGAGCCTGTCATGGAGCGTCTGCTGCCGCTGGATCGGCGGTTTTTGCAGCCTGCTCCCAAGGGTCTGGGCGACCCCAAGGGCGAGGTGGAACTGGTGCCGGACGCATGGACGGTGTTCGAGCAGATCGCACCCATCTATATGCACGGCATGATCTTTGGTGCCATGACCGAGAGCTTCTGCGCTGAGCAGAGCGCCCGCATGACCGCCATGGATTCTGCTACCAAGAGCGCCAATGACATGATCCGGGACTTGCAGCTGGAATACAACCGCACCCGTCAGGGCTCCATCACGCAGGAGATCACCGAGATCATCGGCGGCGCGGCTGCCGTGCAGGATCGGACATAATAAAGGAACTTTCTCTGGCATCGCGCAGCGATGGCTGAGAGGGTTCGTTGGATAAACAAGATTTGACAAGAGGCAATCCAAATGATACAGGGAACTATTATTCGCGTAGCAGGCCCCGTGGTGGATGTGCAGTTCACCGCCGGCAGGCTGCCTGCCCTGCAGGAGGCGCTTACCGTGACCGCAGAGGGCACCGAGCGCACCATGGAGGTGACGCAGCACGTCAACGAGACCACGGTGCGCTGCATCATGCTTTCTGCCAGCGAGGGTCTGGGCAAGGGAATGCCGGTGGAAGCTACCGGCCACGGCCTGACCGCCCCTGTGGGCGAGGGCACACTGGGCCGTATGTTCGACCCGCTGGGCCGCCCCATTGACGGCAAGGGTGCTGTGGACGAGCTGCCGCACTGGCCCATCCACCGCAAGGCACCCGGCTTTGCAGAGCAGAAGCCCGCAACTGAGATTCTGGAGACCGGCATCAAGGTCATCGACCTGCTGGCACCTTACGCCAAGGGCGGCAAGATCGGCCTGTTCGGCGGTGCCGGCGTGGGCAAGACCGTGCTGATCCAGGAGCTGATCCATAACGTGGCCACCGAGCACGGCGGCTACTCCATCTTCACCGGCGTAGGCGAACGCTCCCGCGAGGGCTGCGACCTGTGGGGCGAAATGAACGCCTCCGGCGTGCTGGACAAGACCGCACTGGTCTTTGGCCAGATGAACGAGCCCCCGGGAGCCCGTATGCGCGTGGCCGAGACCGGCCTGACCATGGCAGAGTACTTCCGTGAGGAAACCCACAAGGACGTGCTGCTGTTCATTGATAACATCTTCCGTTTCGTGCAGGCCGGCAGTGAGGTCTCTGCCCTGATGGGCCGTATGCCCTCTGCCGTGGGCTACCAGCCCACGCTGGCCAACGAGCTGGGCGCTCTGCAGGAGCGCATCACCTCCACCAAGGACGGCTCCATCACCTCGGTGCAGGCCGTCTATGTGCCTGCCGACGACCTGACCGACCCCGCCCCCGCCACCACCTTTGCCCATCTGGACGCCACCACTGTGCTGTCCCGTAAGATCGTGGAGCAGGGCATCTACCCGGCTGTGGACCCGCTGGCTTCCACCTCCCGCATTCTGGAAGCAGACATCGTGGGCGAGGAGCACTACCGCGTGGCCCGCAAGGTGCAGTCCATTCTGCAGCGCTATCAGGAGCTGCAGGACATCATTGCCATTCTGGGCATGGACGAGCTGGACGAGAACGACAAGCTGACCGTCATGCGCGCCCGCAAGCTGCAGAAGTTCCTGTCCCAGCCCTTTGCCGTGGCCGAGAACTTTACCGGCCTCAAGGGCAAGTATGTGCCCCTGAAGGATACCGTGCGCAGCTTTGCCGCCATTGTGGACGGCAAGGCCGACGACCTGCCGGAGTGGGCGTTCTTCAACGTAGGTACGCTGGAAGAAGCACGCGAAAAGGCAGAAAAGAAGCTGGCTGAGGAAAAGGGCGGTGCCGTCTGATGAACAAGTTCATGCTGAGCATCACAGCGTCCAGCGGCGAGTTCTATCAGGGTGACTGCGAGGATCTGACCCTGCCCATCAGCGATGGCATCTACGGCGTACAGGCCGGGCATAACCCGGTGCTGGTGGCGCTGCACATGGGCATCCTCCACTTTGTGGTGGACGGCAAAGCCCGGGATGTGCTGGTGGGTGACGGCATTGCCGAGGTGACCCCCGCCTATGTGATGGTGCTGGTGGACAGCGCCGAGAACCCGGAGGACATCGACAAGAATCGTGCCGAAGCCGCCCGCATCCGCGCCGAGGAACGCTTGCAGCATAAGCAGAGTATGCACGAGTATTACCAGAGCAAGATCGCACTGGATCGTGCCATGCAGCGTTTGCAGACCGCTGCAAAGTATAAGCGCTAAGGCAGTATCCCTTTTACCTTATAGGATAGGAAAAAATCCCCCGTTTGCCCGTGGCAGCAGTGCCCGGGCAGGCGGGGATTTTTTTGTTGGAAGCACTTGACAGCTTGTTTTTAAAGTGATATAATTTTGATATCAGAAAGAAATGCTTCCGACCCTGATAAGGAGGGACTTGTTATGGAAGAGAAAATTTTGAATACCCGCAAAAACGGCATGGCTATGCTGCTGCTCACCCTGCTGGGCTATGTGGCATCCATCGCCCTGTTCATTTACAGCATCACCCTGCTGAATGCAGACTGGATGCTTCTGGGCGTGCCGCTGCTGATCTTGTCCATTGCGTATTGGATTGCGGGCATTTTCCTGTTCTGCGGTCTCAAGGTGTTAAAGCCGCAGGAAGCGCTGGTGCTCACCCTGTTTGGTGATTACATCGGCACCCTGAAGGGACAGGGCTTTTACTGGGTAAACCCCTTCTGTACCGCCGTCAACCCCGCCGCCGGCACCCGCCTGAGCCAGAGCGGAGACGTGAATAGCAAGGAAAACAGCGTGGCAGCGCTGTTTGGCAGTAACGGCCAGAATGCTCAGATGAGCATCGAGTCCATGAGCAAGAAGATTTCGCTCAAGATGATGACCCTGAACAACTCCCGCCAGAAGATCAACGATTGTCTGGGCAACCCGGTGGAGATCGGCATTGCGGTCATCTGGCGCGTGACCGATACCGCCAAGGCTGTGTTTAATGTGGATAACTACAAGGAATATCTCTCCCTGCAATGTGACAGCGCCCTGCGCAACGTGGTGCGGGTGTACCCCTATGATGTTTCTCCCAACGTGGACACCACCGGCGACGGCGTAGCCGATGAGGGCAGCCTGCGCGGCTCCTCTGAGGTAGTGGCTGCCCGCATCCGGGACGAGATCCAGAAGAACGTGGCCGAGGCTGGCATCGAGGTGGTGGAAGCCCGCATTACCTATCTGGCCTATGCACCGGAAATCGCAGCGGTCATGCTGCAGCGCCAGCAGGCCAGTGCCATCATTGACGCCCGCAAGATGATCGTGGACGGCGCTGTGGGCATGGTGGAAATGGCGCTGGATCGTCTGAACGAGAACAAGGTAGTGGAGCTGGACGATGAACGCAAGGCGGCAATGGTGTCCAATCTGCTGGTGGTGCTGTGCGGCAACCGGGATGCCCAGCCCATCGTGAACAGCGGCAGCCTGTACTGATGGCCGAGCCGAAAAAACAGGTGCCCCTGCGCCTGAACGCCAAGCTCTACGATGCCCTTGCCGCTTGGGCAGAGGATGACTTCCGCTCGGTGAACGGGCAGATCGAATATCTGCTTACCGAGTGCGTGCGTCAGCGCAAAAAGAACGGGAAATATGTCTCCGACCAGCTGGACGTCCCGCCGGAGCTGGATCTCCATTGAAGCACCCGTGACAAACGCAAATTATTAAAACAGGCTGCTGTACAAGACCGGTGCAGCGGCCTTTTGTTTGTTATGAGAAAGCTGCGCTTTCCAAGGAGCAGAGAGGACAAACGAAGAGAGAATTGATATACCAATTTGTTGCATAATGCTCCGGTATTTCGTCGAAAAAGCAATCGATGAACTGGAATTTTGGCGAAAACGCTTCTTTTTTGGATTTTTCCAGAAAATAACTTGCCTAAAAGTTTGCGGCGTGCTAAACTAACAGCGGGGAAATGCTTTACGTAAGCAGACAGGGGGTGAAGCTATGAAAATACTGGTCGTGGATGACGGTCAGCTTGCGATCAATTCGCTGATCCGCATCCTGTGCCGGGTCGCGCCGGACGGTGACTATATCAGTGCCATGACGACCGACGATGCTTTGACGTGGATGCGGCAGGGACCGATGGATGCAGCCTTCCTGAACTTGGAAATGCCGGGGATGAACGGCCTTGCCCTTGCCCGTATGATCCAGAAGCTGCAGCCCCGCTGCAACCTCATTGTGGTCACCGAGCACCCGGAGTATGCGCTGGAAGCATTGCAGATCTTTGTCAGCGGCTTTCTGCTCAAGCCCGCCAACGAGTCCGATGTGCGCAATGTGCTGGAAAATCTGCGCTACCCGCCGGAAACGGCGCCTGTGGGCATCAAGATCCAGTGCTTCGGCAACTTCGAAATCTTTGTGGGCGGACGTCCGCTCTCCTTCAAGCGCAGCAAGAGCAAGGAACTGCTGGCTTACCTTGTGGACCGCAACGGTGCCACCTGCACCAACGGCGAGATGCTGGCTGTCCTGTGGGAGGATAAGCCCGATACCGCTTCGCTGCACAGCCACCTGCGCAATTTGATCTTCGACCTCAGCCATACGCTGGAGGATGCAGGGGTCAACGGGCTGCTGGTACGCGGCCGCAGCACATTGGCGCTGGATACCAGCAAGGTGGACTGCGATTATTATAATTTCCTGCGGGGAGACCGCTCGGCGTTCAATTCCTACCGTGGCGAGTATATGACCCAGTATTCCTGGGCAGAGGTCACCCGCTCGGCGCTGCGCCAGCAGGCCGCAGCTACGCCCAAAAGCGGGTCTATCCCAAGCTATTACGTCCCGCCCACGGGCTTTTAAAACTGCATAAAACACCAAAGGCTGCTGCGCAAAACGATGCGCAGCAGCCTTTTTGAGTTTTATAAGTTTGAAAATGGGGGAACGGAACGCCGGCAGACGTTCTGTTATCCTAAAATAAATTTTTTAAAACCGCTCCAGCTCCAGCAGATATTCCTTGATATCCAGCCCCTCGGCGTAGCCGGTCAGGCTGCCATCTGCGCCAATGACCCGGTGGCAGGGCACCACGATGCACAGCGGGTTGCGGTGGCAGGCGCTGCCCACGGCGCGGCTTGCCTTGGGGTTGCCCAGCGCCGCCGCCAGCTGACCGTAGGTGCGTACCTCCCCGTAGGGGATCTTGCGCAGCTGCGCCCATACCGTCTGCTGAAAGGCCGTGCCCTTTGCTGACAGCGGCAGGTCGAACTCCCGGCGCACCCCGGCAAAATATTCGTTCAGCTGCTCCTCAGCTTCTTGTAACAGGGGCGTTTCCACCACCCTGCGGGGCAGCGGTTCCAGCTCCGGCGCACCGTCCGGGCAGAAATGTACCCCGCACAGCGCGTCGTTCTCCTCCTCCAAGCAGATGGCTCCAAGGATGCTGTTGATGTACCAGACGTTCAAAACCGGCCTCTTCCTTTCCTGCAAGAATGTGCTATACTGGTACTATCTTAACACAAAAGCTTCCGTGAGGAAAGGGGCGTTTCAACTATGGTCAAGGCACTGGAAGACATCATTGCAAAAAGCAGCAGCATCGTCTTTTTCGGCGGCGCGGGTGTTTCTACAGAAAGCGGCATCCCGGATTTCCGCAGCGTGGACGGGCTGTACCACCAGAAATACGACTACCCGCCCGAAACCATCCTCAGCCATACCTTCTGGGAGGAAAACCCGGAGGAGTTCTACCGTTTTTACCGCGATAAGCTGATCGTAAAGGGGGCAAAGCCCAATGCCGCCCATCTGCGGCTGGCAAAGCTGGAGCAGCAGGGCAGGCTGCGGGCGGTGGTCACCCAGAACATCGACGGTCTGCATCAGGCGGCGGGCAGCAAAACCGTGTACGAGCTGCACGGCAGCACCCTGCGCAACTACTGCACCCACTGCGGTAAGTTCTATGATGTGGATTTTATCGCAAACAGCACCGGCGTGCCCCGCTGCACCGAGTGCGGCGGCATCGTAAAGCCGGACGTGGTGCTCTACGAGGAGGGCTTGGACGAGGAGGTGCTATCCGGCGCGGTGGATGCCATTCGCCATGCCGATACCCTTATCATCGGCGGTACCAGTCTGGTGGTGTATCCCGCCGCCGGGCTTATCCGGTACTTCCGGGGCGACAATTTGGTGGTCATCAATATGCAGCCCACCGGAGCCGATGCCTCTGCCGACCTGTGCATTGCAAAGCCCATCGGGCAGGTGCTGAGCGAGGACATCTCGCTGGACTGATTTTTGCGCTTCAGGCGCGCTGTTTCGCGCCGGTTTGCACGCAGTTTTCCGTATGCTGATGGAAAGAACATCAGAACGGAGGAACTGCAAATGATCCAGGTATGCGACCCGCCGCGTCAGCGACAGGTGCGGCGGCTTTCCGCCGAAGAATTTTTTACATTGGTGCGCTGCGGCGGGGCGGGGTTTTACCGTCCCTGCTCCGAGGTGCTGCGGATGCTGACCGCAGGCGAGGCGTGGGGCACAGCCGGGGCGGCGCTGCTGGTGCTGCCCCTCACCGCCGATACTGCCGCCGCAGCGGCACTGCGCAGCTGGCTGGGACGCAGGCAGCTGGAAGGCGGCTGTCTGCTTACACCGCCGGTGGGTACCGGCACGGAGCTGCCCGCCCGGCTGGTGGAGGTTGCCGCAGCCCGGGCGGACCGGCTGCGCCGCAAGGGTACGGAATGGGCAGTGGTGGAGTGCACCGAAACGGCGGCAGCGCTGTTGCCGCTGTATTTCCGGCAGGGCTTCGGGCTGCGGGCGCTGCGCCCGCTGGAAAGCCTTGCGCCCTGTTTTTTGCTGCGCACCGGCTGCGTGCCCGCCCGCACTGCGCCGGTGTGGGTGCCGCTGGAAGACAGGGTACAGCTGGCATTGCTGCTGGCAAAAGGCTATGCCGCGCTGGACAGCCGCCCCTACGGCGGCAGCCTTGCGCTGGCGCTTTATCCGCTGAAAGAAACGGAATAACGTAAACCAGAGAGGGAATGAGAAAGCTATGAAGGCAGTGATCCTTGAAAGCTATGTGATGGAAGAAGGAGACTTGGACTGGTCCGGGGTAAAGGCACTGGTGCCGGACACCACCAGCTATGTGCGCACCGACTACGCCGACATTGCGCCCCGCATCGGGGATGCAGAGCTGGTGCTCATCAACAAATGCCGCATTGACGAAGCAGTATTGGCACAGTGCCCGAACCTTAAATGGGTGGGCATCATCGCCACCGGCACGGATAATATCGACCTTGAAGCCTGCCGCCGCCATGGGGTGGCAGTGGCCAACGTGCCGGGCTATTCTACTTACAGCGTGGCGCAGATGACCTTCAGCCTGCTGCTGGCCATCTGCCAGTGCGCCCAGCGGTACGACCGGGCGGTAAAGGACGGGTACTGGCAGCTGGGCATCCCGGCAGAATATGGTCTGCTGCCGCAGGTGGAGCTGCTGGGCAAGACCTTTGGCATCTACGGCTACGGAAGCATCGGCCGACAGACCGCCCGCATTGCAAAGGCCTTTGGCATGGAGGTGTTGGTGTGTACCCGCACGGTGCGCCCGGCGTACGCCGCCGACGGGGTGGAGTTCGTGGACTTTGACACCCTGCTTGCCCGCAGTGATGTGCTCAGCCTGCACTGTCCGGCCACCCCGGCGACCCGCGGGCTGATGAGCCGGGAAGCCCTTGCAAAAATGAAGCCCGGTGCTACTCTGCTGAACACCGCCCGGGGCGCACTGGTGGACGAAGAAGCCGTAGCCGATGCACTGGAAAGCGGCAAGCTTGCCTTTTACGGCGCAGACGCCTTTGCCACCGAGCCGCTGCCGCCCCAAAGCCGCCTGCGCAGTCTGCCGGGCGCGGTGCTCACCCCGCACATTGCATGGACCACCAAGGAAGCATTGCAGCGGCTGATGGACATCACCACCGGCAACCTGCGCAGCTTTCTGGCCGGGAAAGGCGAGAATATCGTCAACTCTTGATTTTGGCAGGGCGCTGTACTATACTGTTCCATGATTTCAGGCTCTCCCGGCAAAGGAACTGCCGTAAACTATCGTATGCACAAGAGCAGCCGGCAGCTTTGCCGCTGCTCTGAGGGAGGTAAAAATGAGCTACGCCATCGTATTCAGCAGCAAAACCGGCAACACCGCACTGCTGGCACAGACCCTGCAGAAGCAACTGCCGCAGGCAGACTGCTGCTATTTCGGCGCACCGGACGCTGCCGCATTGGCAGCAGATACCCTGTATGTGGGCTTTTGGACGGACAAGGGCAAGGCCGATACCGACACGCTGGATTTTTTGAAGCAGCTGCGCGGCAAGCGGGTATTCCTGTTTGGCACGGCAGGCTTTGGCGGCAGTGCGCCCTACTTTGAAAAGATCCTTGCCGCCACCCGGAAGGCGCTGGACGGCAGCAACACCGTCATCGGCAGCTTTATGTGTCAGGGCAAAATGCCGGTGTCCGTCCGGCAGCGGTACGAGGCCATGAAGGCAAAGCCTTTGCACATCCCCAATCTGGATGCCCTGATCGAAAACTTCGATAAGGCGCTCTCCCACCCGGATGCCGCAGATCTGGAACAGCTGAAACAGGCTGTAAAGTGAGTAAAAAAGAGCGACCGCACATGGTTTTGTGCGGCCGCTTTTTCTGTATGGGACAAACGCTAGTCAATGGTGGTTTTGGTGCGCCCGATGCCAATGACGGCGGTGGAGATCTTTTTCCAGCTGTCGCAGCCGCACACGCCGTCCACCCGCAGGCTGGTGCGCTTCTGATAACCGCGCAGCGCCTGCTCGGTGCGGGCACCAAAGATACCGTCGATACGGCTGCCGGTCTGGTAGCCAAGGGTGGAAAGTGCGTCCTGCAAGATCATGACATAGCAGCCCCGGCTGCCCCGGCGCAGGGTGGGGTAACCGGCGGTGGTGCCGCTGCACGCCGGGGTGCCGTAGCGGCGGTCAAAGTGCACCCATGTGGGGGTCTGGCTCAGCGGCTCCACATAGCCCCATGCGCCGGTAGCGCGGGCGGCGTTGTAAATGGCGGTGCGCTGACGCTGGTCAAGGCTTTGCCCTACGTCAAACGCTACCCCCGCGTAGTGCTGGCTGCGGGTGCCGTGACCGCCCTCCCAGATGCGGCGGAAGGCGTACCCCACCGGGATGCCCCTGCCGTATTTGCGGCGGGTCAGGTTCCACGCTTCCATGGCGGCAATGGTGGTCCACAGGGTAGGGCTGGACGATTTGCCCCGGAACTCCCGCAGCCGCAGGGTGGTCAAGGTGCTGTAAGGCATGGGGTCGTTCTCGTTCAGGTTTGCGTAGGTGTACACCTTGTTTTCGTAGGCGTCGTAGATCAAAAGGCGTGCCATCCCTCATTCCTCCTTCTCGCAGCCGCAGGGGTCGGTGCACTGGGCTTGCAAAGCGTGCCATGTTTCCCGGTACACGATGCCGTTTACCGGCTGCAGCCCCGCCTGCTGCTGGACAGCCCGCACGGCGGCGGCGTCTGACGCGCCAAAGCGGTTGTTGTCGGCCACATAGCCCTCGCCGCAGGAAAGCTGTGCCCGGCGGTTGAGCCAGCGCTCCACCTGTCCCACCTCCTGCCCGGCGCTGCCCTCGGCGATGGCGCGTCCCGGGTAAGCGGTGCCGGGAGGAGTGTCCCGGTCGGGGTTCGGGGCGTGAGCAGCCAGCTGCAAGCTCAGCGCTTCCACCGCCGTCCATGTGTCGGCATCGGCAATGCCGGTCTGCTCCAGACCCAGCAGCTGCTGGGCGCTGCGGGTGGCGGCGGCAGTCTCATCGGTATAACGGTCGGCAAGGGGCGGGGCCTCCACGCTGGAAAAATAATAGGCGATGCGCTGTAAAAGCAGATTGTAGTACAGCACGGTATCACCGCTGCTGCCCACCGTCAGCGGGGTGCCGGGGTAAGGCAGACGCTTTAAGGTGACCACCGGGCCGGAGGAGCGCAGCTGACTGGCGCGGCCATAGAGAGAGTTCCATGTGGTGCGCCCCACCACGCCGTCCACGGTAAGCCCCGCAAACCGCTGGTACGCCCGCACCGCCCGCTCGGTATCCGCGCCGAACTTTCCATCAATGCTTACCGGCGGGATGCTGCTTTCGTAGGCGCTCATGAGGTAGAGGTAAAATTGCAGTTCCCGCACCGCCGTGCCGGTGGAGCCGGTGCGCAGCACGCCCGGGTATTCGCCGGGGCGCAGGGAAGAGGAGAGCAACCGGTTGGCGATATCGTTGTACACCTCGTACAGCTTTTGCCATGTGGTTTGCCCCACCACGCCGTCTGCCGTCAGCCCGAAGTAGCGCTGGAACCGCCGCACAGCCGATGCCGTGCCCGCGCCGAATTTTCCGTCCACGGTCACGCTTTCAAGGCTTGTGTATACCGTGCGGGCGATCTTCAGCCAGAACTGCACCAGCCGCACATTCTGCCCGGCAGACCCCTCCCGCAGCGGCGTGCCGGGGTAGGCGTTGGGGGTGCCGTTGTCGGACTGGATGCTCAAAAACTCGTCGTACAGCTCCTTCCAAGTGGTCTGCCCCACTATGCCGTCTACGGTAAGGCCGTATTTGCGCTGGAAAGCACGCACCGCATTGGCGGTGGCAGTGCCGTATACGCCGTCTACCTTTACGGCGGGGATGGCGCTGTCGTACTGCGCCAGCGTGTTCAGCCAGAACTGTACCTGCTCCACCGCGCTGCCGGAAGCACCGGTGCTCAGCACCGTACCGTTCCATGTGCCATTGGACAGGGTGCCGGTGGAAGTCTCGCCCTCGCTGGTCAGCTCGGCGAGATCTTTTACCGATACATAGATATAGCTGATCTTGTACCATGTCTGCCGCCCCACTACGCCGTCGGCGGTCAGGTTGAACTGCTTCTGGAACGCCCGCACCGTGGCGGCCATCCGGCTGCCGAATACGCCGTCTACCGTCAGCTTTCCAAGGAAGGGATAGTCCTTAGTAATGCGGTTCAGCTGCCTTTGCAGGGTGAACACCGCCGCGCCGCGGCTGCCCTGCCGCAGTGGTGTGCCGGGGTAGCTCTGCGGGATGGAGCGGATATTCTTGGTGCGCACGATTTCGATGCTGCTGCCGTAGTAGTAGCGCAGGATCTGCAAGGCGCTGCGCCCGTTGTTGGCCAGCGTCACCGTGCCCCACTGCTTGAGCCCGGGACAGGTGACCGACTTGCCGTCGCAGTACTCGGAATAATAGGGGTTCACCGTGCCGCTTTTGCGCAGGTAGGTGTTGAAGATATCGTCCGTGATGCGCACCATCACCTCGAACACCGTGCGCCCATGGACGTAGTACTGGTCGTAGCTGGTGGAGTTGGTGATGTTGAAGGTGTAGCCCTTGCTGGGGTACCACTCGGTGTAGATACGGTTCAGCGCCAGCGAGATCTGGCAGTGGATGTTTGCCCGCAGTGCCTGCTCCGGCCACGGGGAACACCATAAACCAACGGACGAAATAAATGCTGCATCGTGTATTTTGCAGCGTATAAAAAGCGGCTGCTGCACAAAATGCTGTGCAGCAGCCGCTTTTTTGGGAGCTGATGAAACGCTTACGCTTCCGTTTCGGTCTCTTCCTCAGGCTTTGCTTCGGAATGCCGCCGACGGAACCAGTCGGCGGGGATGCCGCTCTGGGCAGGGGTAAGATCCGGCGCGGGGTGACCGTCCGGCAGGTGCGCACCGAAGGCCGGGACAAAAAAGAACTTGCGCACGATGAAGATCAGCGCGATCGCGCCAACGCTGAGCAGATTCTCCACGGCGGAATCGTGCCCCACCACCAGATGGCGTGCAATGGCGTAAAGCAGCACCTCAAGGCTGCTGCCGGGGCTGTGCTTGGCCAGCATCTTGATAAACTCGATGCCGATCACGATATCCAGACTGCGCTCCAGAAAGGTGCGGATCTCTGCTTCGTTGCCGTCGAACAGCAGGCCGGGCATCCAGCGGATGAGCGGCACAACACTGAACAGCAGACCGATCAGCACTAAGCCGGACAACAGTACCTCCAGCAGACTGGAAGCCTGAATGATGCGGTTGCGCAGGGAGGTGCGCCAGTGGCTTTCTACCGGGTGAGAGGGGTGTTCCATAGTAAGACCTTCCTTTCGGCATTCTGCTGCATAAAGATCGACAAAATCCTGCCTTTATTGTAGCAGACGAGAGAAGGTCTGTCAATTTCAATCCACGATGGTGACGGTGGTCTGCGGGCCGACGGCCACATAGCCGGACTTTTTGATGCAGTCCTGCCCGGCGTCGGTGTCCAGCCAGTCGTACAGACGGCGCTCCGGGCTGTCGGCAGCAGCATCCGGGTGGATGACGGCGTAGAAATCGTTGCACAGGGGGTAGCTGCCGTCGGCAAGGGTGTCGTTGCTGGGGGCTACATCGTCCACCGCCAGCAGCCGCAGCCCGGGTTTGGAGTACATCTGGTCGATGTAATAATACACCGAGAAGCCGATGGCGTTGGCACTGTTGTTGTAATCGGCAATGCTGTCCACCAGCTCACCCATGGCGGCGGGAGCCAGCTCAGAGGGCGGGGTCATCAGCTCACCGCCCTGAATGAGCAGTTTTTTGAACAGGGTCTGGCTGCCGGAGTCCTCGCCGCGCTGGAAAGCAACGATGGCCTGATCCTTGCCGCCCACGTCTTTCCAGTTGGTGATCTTTCCGGCGTAGATGTCCCGCAGCTGCTGCCGGGTAAGCGCCTGCACGGGGTTGTCCTCGTTGACGATGAACACCAGCGCGTCCACCCCGATGGGTTTCTGCTCCAGCTGTACGTTGGCCTCCTGCAGCTCTTCCTTTACATAGTCCGGCGCTTCATACACCACCAGCATCCGGGTGGTGGTGTCGTACAGGCCAAAGTTCTCCCATGCGTAGGCGGTGGTGCTCACCGTAATGCTGCTGCGGGCTTCCTCCAAGTCCATGCCGGTGGTATCGGCCAGCATCTGCGCCATCAGCGGGATGCAGGCGGTGCTGCCGTCCAGCGGGGGAAACTCCGCTTCGGTCAGGAACGGCTCAGGCTGCTGCACAGCCGAGGAAGCAGCAGAGGATGCAGGCTGCTCTGCGGCAGAGGAAGCGGTGCTGCCGGAGGGCGCATCCGTGCCCTTGCAGGCGGTCAGCACCCCGGCGACGGAGCAGGCAGCCAGCCCCAGCAGAAAACTGCGGCGGGAAATTTTAGCGTTTTTCATAAGAAAACCCTCCTAGATCAATAGCCATAACTCGGTACATCGTCCGCAGTGGCAGACGAGAAAATGCTCTGGCAGTACAGCCAGTTGCCGCTCGTGTCCATCCAGCCCACATAGAAGCCCCGTTGTGCAGCAAACACATGGTCGGGCAGGGCGTTCAGGCTGTTAGAATAGTACCCGGCGCAGCTGGCAAGCCCCTGTAATACTACCTTGCCGTCTGCGTCCAGCACATCGCATACGTTGCCGTAGGCGCTGCCCACAGCGCTGCGGCTGCCGTAGAACATGGGTCTGCCGTCGGGGTCGGTGGTCAGGTAGTTGACGTAACTGTATTTGCCCTGCAGGGCGGTCAGGTCGCTGACAAGCCCCTGCGGGCCGTACAGCCGGGTGGCGGTGGTCTCGTAGCGGTCGTTGTCCTGCAATTTCAGCCAGACGTAGCCGCTGCCGTAGTTGCTCATCCGTACCCGCTGCTGGTGCTCCACCGGCTCTACGGTGGTGTCGGTCAGCAGCTTGCCGTTGTCCTTGCTGTACACCCGCAGGCTGCCGTCCAGCGCGTAGACGGCTATGGTGTTATCGGTGGTGTTCACATCGTACAGCGGGGTCTTGGTGCCGGTTTCCAGATCATAGAGCTCGTAGCCATGATCCTCGCCGCTGTGCCATGTTACCACATAGCCCGGGAAATATTGGCTGGGCTGCTCGTCAAAGGCGGCAATCAGTCCGCGGTCCTCTGTGGTCATATCCCGCAGTTCGTACCGGCCATCGCCGGTGGAAAAGCTGGCAAGACCGCCCGGGTAGACCTGCAAAAAGCCCGTGTACTGCTCGCCGGTCTGGGTGTTATACAAAATCTGGTCGGTGGTCTCGGCTCCGGTGGCAACGTCCAGCTCCACCCAGTCGCTTAGGGTGTCATTGTCGTAGAAAAGGCGGTACGCCGAGGCGGCATCGGCGCGGTAGACGGGGGTGCTGTCCTTTTCCTGCACAACTACCCAGCGGTTCTGTTGGTAATCCATATCCCAGTCGTAATCGTCCAGCCCTTCCGGGCGGGCGTAGCAGCTGAACACCAGCTTATCGCCGCATAGGGTGCAGCTGTATGCGCCCTCCGGCACCGGCAGCGCTGCGCCGGTGGCAAGGTCGATGACCTGACAGGTGCCGTAGCCGGACTCCGGGACGTAGCCGCCATCGACAAGGCGGCTCTCCTGCAGCACCAGCAGGCCGTTTTGCAGGGTAGCGTTCTGCTCGCCCTCAAAGGACATCACCTCAGTGCCGGTCTTGTCGTACAGGGCGGTGCGGCGTCCGCCCCGGCCGGTGGGGTCGGACCAGCTGCGCAGCCAGTAGTCCGCGATGCCGGTGGCACTGTCCTCCACCAGCGAGACGTTCTCGCTGCGGGCAGCCTGATGCAGCGGGGTGCTGCCGCACAGGATGGTGGTGCTGCTCCCCGCGCGGTCATAGCAGTACAATACCCGCAGACGGTCATCGTTCAGCACGGCGGGGTCGTACAGGGGCTTGCCGCTGTCGTCCGTAGGTACCGAAACGGCAGAGCTGGCAGCGCCCGGCACGCCGGTGGCGGGCGGCAGCAGGGCACAGCCGCAGCCTAAAGTAAGGGCAAGGGCAGTGCAGACCGCCCCGCAGCCGATACGCAAGACAACACGCTTCATAAAAAACACTCCTTTGCAAAAACAGGGAGGAAAATTTTTCCGTTCACTCAGAATACGAAACAGCCGCATTTTTCATTGCAGAGTTTGCAGAAAAATGCGGCTGAAAACGGTTACAATTGCATTACAGCTGTGCCGGGGCATGGGACGCTTCTGCCTTGTCCATCTGCTCCAGCTGCCGCAGAAAGGCCAGCAAAAAGGGCAACGAGATAAAAAAGGTGAGCGCATCCGCAATGGGCTGGCAGAGCTCCACACCCACAAGACCCAGCACCCGGGGAAGTACAAGGATCAGCGGGATAAAGCACACGCCCTGTCGGCAACAGGCCAGAAAGGTGGCGCGCCCGGCCTTGCCAACGCTCTGGAAGGTCATGTTGGCCACTACGATCACCGGCTGCAAAAGGACGGCAAAGCACTGGTAACGGAAGGCGGGCAGCGCCACGGCAGTGACTTCCGGGTCATCCCGGAACAGACGAATCAAAGCTTCATCGTTCCACCAGCACACCGCGATCAGCGCCACCAGCAGCACAAAGGCGGCTTTCAGGGTAAAGACAGCGGCCTGCCGCACCCGGTGGTATTTGCGTGCGCCGTAGTTGAAGGACGCCACCGGCTGCAAGCCCTGTCCCACGCCGATGGCCACCGAGAGAATGAACATAAAAATGCGGGACACGATGCTCATGCCCGCCACGGCGGCATCGCCATAGCTGCGGGCGGCAATGTTCAGCAGCATCCCGCCGATGCTGTTCAGCCCCTGACGGCCAAAGCTGGGCGCGCCGCCTGCAAGGATCTGCAAAAACTCGCGCGGCTCCCGGGTGACGGCGGAAAGCCGGAACTGGCTGACCGTTTTGCCCCGCAGGAACATATACAGCAGAATGCCAAAGCTGATTGTCTGGCTGAGGGCGGTGGCAATCCCGGCACCGGCAGTGCCCAGCCCTAAAGCGAACATGAACAGCGGGTCCAGCGCGATGTTCAAAAGCCCGCCGGTGACCAGCCCGACCATGGCAAGGTTCGCCTTGCCCTCATACCGCAGAATGTTGTTCATCACCAGACTGGAGATCATCAGCGGTGCGGCAAGCAGGATGGGGCGGGCGTAGGCGCAGGCGTGGGGCAGAATGGTTTCGGTGCTGCCCAGCAGCATCATGAAGTCCGGCAGGGTGGCAAGGCCGGCCACTGCCAGCACTACGCCAAAGGCCAGCGCTGTAAAAAAACTGGTGGAAGCAAAGCGGGTGGCGGCGTGGGTATCCTGACTGCCCAAGCGGCGGCTGATGATGGTGCCGGAGCCGTGCCCCAGCATAAAGCCCAGCGCCTGAATAATGGCCATCAGGCTGGAAACGACGCCCACCGCACCGGAAGCGCTGGTGGAGATGCGCCCCACAAAAAAGGTATCGGCCAGATTGTAGATGCTGGTGATCAGCATACTTAAAATGGTGGGCGCGGCCAGACTGAGGATCAGCCGGGGGATAGGGGTCTCGGTCATTTTATGATATTGCACCACAGTGCGGTCCTGCTGGGTCATGGGCAAATATCCTCCTTCAAAAACGAGAAAGCCGCCCCTTCCAGAGCGGCAGATAGTCCTGATAGAAACAGTATAACGCAGTTGCGGTAAAATGTCGAGAGGGAGAAAAACGGCCCTTTCTCCCCTGCGAAGGGGCGAAAAAGCAGGTGAAAACAGGGTGCTTTCTATATAAAGTGCTAAAGAATTGTCGAATTGCTTGTGAAAAATCACGATATGTGGTATTCTTTATAAGAAGGAATTGGAAAAATCTGTGCATTTTATGATTGGGAGGGATTTGTACATGAAATCCGTAGCACAAACTGTGATCGAAGCCGACCGCTTTTATACCATTGCCGCTCACACCGGCAACGTCATTCAGGCAGTGGAAGGCAGCAAGGACGGCGGCACTGTCCGTCTGGGCAAGTACGACCACAAGCCCGAACAGGAGTGGAGCTTTGTCCGCGAGGGCGATGGCGTGTACCGCATCCGCAACCGTGCTTCCGGCAAGTTACTGGATCTGACCATGACCGGCACCGCCAACGGCACCTGGCTGCACCTGTGGGAGGACGTGGGCGGCACGTCCCAGATGTGGAAGGTAGAGCACACCCCGGAGGGAACCGTGCGTCTGCGTTCTTCTTGGGCAGGCGGCAAGTGCGTGGACACCGTGGGCATGGGTGCCGAGGTGGGCGCTGTGCTGCAGATCTGGCAGGAAGTGCCCGGCGGTGGCGACCAGCTGTGGGTCATCTCTGAGGTAAAGGACCGCGTAAAGCGTGCCGCTAAGGCTGAGCAGGCAGCACCCGCTGCCGAGACGAAGTCCGCACCGGCCAAGGAAGCCGCTCCCGCCAAAAAGCCCGCAGCCCGCAAGCCCCGCACCACCAAGAAGGTGGAGGAGAAGTCCGCTGCAAAGGCCGCAGAGCCGGTCAAGGCAGAAAAGCCCGCCGTGAAGAAGGCCGCTAAGGCAAAGGCAGAGCCTGCTGCCCCCGCCGCAGAGGTGAAGGCTGCGCCCGCTGTGGAGACCAAGGCTGAGACTGCTGTCCCTGCAACTAAGGCCGCACCCGCTGCTGCAAAGCCCAAGGCAAAGCGTGCACCCTGCAAAAAGACCGTAAAGAAGTAAGAGATCATAAAACGCAAAAAAATCGGACAGACCGCAGTCTGTCCGATTTTTGCGTTTATAGAAGCTTTTTATGCAGCAGGGGCGGCGGTAGCATCGTCGCTCTGGGCGGCGCTCTGCACGAACTGCACGATGCTCTCGATGGTCTTGCGCAGCTGCACAAGGCTTTCCACGTCAGAGTCCTGCATCCGGGAGGTGGGAGCGGTTACCACGGTCTGGGCGGCAGTCACCGTGCCGGTCAGCTCTGCATGGATGTGGTGGGCGGGCACGTCCAGCAGGATGTGCACCTTGGGGGACAGGGTCTTGAGCAGACCCTGCTTTTCAATGCCCAGAATCAGCTGCGGCGCATCCTCACCGGCGGCGAGGTTCGGCAACTGAAGGTAGAAGTAGCCTTCTTTCGCGTTGGCGGGCTGCACGGTTTTTAGCTGCTTGAGATCCAGCTGGAAGTCATTCACCTGCTGCAAGCCGGTGGCGGCGGGGTCTACCCCCAGCAGGGTAGCCAGCTGGTTTTGGGAAATGTAGCTGCCCAGCGACCAGCCCGGCAGCAGCAGGCTTGCCAGCGGATATTCGGCAACAACCGTACTGCGCAGCTTGTTGTACAGCTGTCCGGCATCGTACAGGGTCTCTTCCTCGCTGATGTACATCCGGGTCAGAGGGGCATCGTTGACGGTGCTGGTGCCCGTTGGGTACAGCGCCAGCTGCACCGCCCGGGGGGTGTACTGGCCGGTCAGGCTGCCGGTGGTGCCGCCGAACTTGTCCAGCAGGGCGTAAAGGGCAGGGGGCTCTGCTTCGGTGGAGGTGATGGTGTAGTCCAGCGCAAAGCTGGCACCGCTCTGGAATGCCTTGATCTTGCGGCTGACGAAGCTGTACAGCACTGCCGCAGCCACCGCGCACACCAAAACCAGACACAGCAGAACGATCAGCGCCGCCCGCAGACCGGTGCGCTTTTTGTGGGAAGATGCCATGGAAAAACCTCTCCTTCCGGTAAAACGTATTTGTTTCAGCATAACGGAACTGCCCGCAAATGTCAAGCGCCGCAAACTGCGGACAAAACAAAAAACCTGAAACATTTCTGTTTCAGGTTTCTGGCGGAAAGATGGGGATTCGAACCCCAGAACGCTTTTGACACGTTACACGATTTCCAGTCGTGCGCCTTAGACCAACTCAGCCATCTTTCCACATCTTTTGTTCTGCCTTTGGGCGGGTGCCCTTGGCGCTCCACTATAATACCTGAAAGCAGGCTTTTTGTCAAGGATTTTTTTGAAAAAAATCAGACTTTTTTAAAAAAGACGAAAAAACGCGAAAAGACGTTCTGCCGCATGGACGGAAAGCACATAAAGCCCTTGACGCACCTTTAAAATAGGTCTATATTGAGGGCAAAGAGCGCTGCGGCGGGTCATTTTGTGCCGCAGCGGCGGGAAATATAAGGAGGATGCTTTTATGACTTATCCTGAAGTGCTTGCCAATGCCCGTACCTGCATTGGTCAATACTGCAAGGCCTGCCCGGTGTGCAACGGCGTGGCCTGTAAAAACCAGATCCCCGGCCCGGGTGCCAAGGGCGTGGGCGATACCGCGATCCGCAATTATAATAAGTGGGCCGATATCCGGGTGAACATGGATACCCTGTGCCCCGGCGGTGCACCGGACACTACGCTGGAGCTGTTCGGCAAAAGCTTCCGCTATCCCTTCTTTGCAGGCCCTGTGGGCGCAGTGAACCTGCACTACTCCGATACCTACACCGACATGACCTATAACGATGTGCTGGTGCGCGCCTGTGCCGAAAACGGCATTGCGGCCTTTACCGGCGACGGCACCAACCCCACCGTGATGGAGATGGCTACCCGCGCCATCGGCGCTGCGGGCGGCTGCGGTGTGCCCACCATCAAGCCGTGGAACATCGACACCATCCGGGAAAAGATGGAGCAGGCCAAGGCCAGTGGCTGCTTCGCCGTGGCCATGGATGTGGATGCAGCGGGTCTGCCCTTCCTGAAGAACATGACCCCGCCCGCCGGCAGCAAGAGCGTGGAGGAACTGGCCGAGATCGTGCAGCTGGCAGAGCGCCCCTTCATCGTCAAGGGCGTGATGACCGTCAAGGGCGCACTGAAGGCAAAGCAGGCCGGTGCCGCTGCCATCGTGGTGTCCAACCACGGCGGCCGTGTGCTGGATCAGTGCCCCGCTACCGCCGAGGTGCTGCCGGAGATTGCCGCAGCCCTCAAGGGCACCGGTGTGAAGGTGCTGGTGGACGGCGGCATCCGCACCGGTGTGGATGTGTTCAAGGCACTGGCGCTGGGTGCAGACGGCGTTTTGATCTGCCGCCCCTTCGTGACTGCTGTCTACGGCGGCGGCGCAGAGGGCGTGAAGTGCTACATCGACAAGCTGGCCGGGGAACTGGCCGACACCATGCAGATGTGCGGTGCACATACGCTGGCTGAGATCACCGCGGATATGGTGCGGGTCTGAGGTTTCTATTATAAGTAACAAAAAGGAGATGCCCGGCAGGACATCTCCTTTTTTGTTACTTCAAAGTGCCGTCCAGCACCTGCTGGTAATACCACGGCTTCGGGGCGTGGAAGGTCTTGCCGCTGAGGAAGGCAAAGTCCGGCTGGGTGAAGCGGGGCATGGTCAGCTCCCATGCGCACAGCGCCTGATACTTCAGCTTCAGCTCCCGGTTGGCGCTGTTGTTGCCGTACTTGCTGTCGCCAAGGATGGGGCAGCCGATGCTTGCCATGTGGGCGCGGATCTGGTGGGTGCGGCCGGTGATCAGCTGCACCTTCAGCAGAGCCAGACGGCCGGAGACGGCGATGGTCTCGTACCGGGTCTCCACCTCCTTGGCACCGGGCTGCTTGTCCTCCACGATCTTCACAATGCCGCGGTCAGCGTCCTTCAGAAGATAGCCGCCCAAGGTGGCGTCCGGCGGCATGGGACGGCCAAAGGTGACGCAGAGGTAGGTCTTTTGCACCTCACGGTTCTTGATGGCAGAAAGGAACAGCTCCTCGGCCTCCGGGGTCTTGGCAATGATCACAAGGCCGCTGGTGCCGGTGTCCAGCCGGTGGCACAAGGCGGGGGTGTACAGATCGTTCTCCTTGTACTCGCCCTGCTTGTTCAGGTACAGCAACGCACGGTTCAGCAGAGTATCGTCCTCCGGGCCGTCCACCGCAACGCCGGCGGGCTTATTCACGATCAGGATCTGCGGGCAGTCGTACACCACCTGCGCCGGGGTGCGGGCGTTCTTCCATGCAGGGCCTTCCACCCGGCGGTCGGCGTCCAGCACATCGTCCAGAATGAACAGCTTGATCTCGTCGCCTGCCATCACGCGGGTGGAAAGCGGCTGCTTTTTGCCGTTCAGCTTGATCTTGTTCTCCCGCAGCGCCTTATTCAGGCGGCCGGGAGTCAGGGCGGGGTACTGTTGGGTCAGATAATTGTCCAGCCGGGTGGGGGCAAGACACTTTACTTTTAAAATTTTCACGGGAAATTCCTCTCTATCTTAAAATCAGTTGCAATAGAATGGGTTCTTGATTCGTTTTTATTGTAGCGGAATAAATCTACCGCGTCAAGAAAGAAGGTATTTTTATGAACCTGAAATATAAGATTCTGGCTGTTCTGGCTGCGGGCATCGCATTGACGGCCTGCGGCGGCTCCGGCACCCCCGCCAGCACCCCCGCATCCAGTGCAGTGCCGGCCTCGTCCCATGTGGCAGAAGAAGGCGTTACAGAGCCAATCAATCTGCTGACGTGGACGCTGGATGACCTTGATGACACGCAGACCACCACATTTGTTTCTGCCTCCATAACCTCCGGCGTACAGGACGGCAAATTGACTGCAAAGGTGTTTGGTTACGACCTTTATAAAAAAGAAGACATTGAAAACCTTGCCGTTGGCGACAAAATCACCTTCCACGAGGAGGGTGCGGCATGGAATCAGGTCGTGAACGATGCGGTGACGAGCATCGAAAAAAATGACGAATACCATCTTGTAAGCATCAACGGCGGCATGGAGCAGCCCGGCGGGCTGGACTTGAAGCTGGAAGATGATGCCTACCGGACGATGACCTTTGACGATTACCCTGTCTACTATGAGATGGGAGAAAAGACGATGCCGCTGGCAGAGGATGTAGTGCTGAAGGACAGTTCTGCCGACCCGCAGGCCGAAGCCGTGGAGACTACGGGCGCGGATGCAGTGGCAGCAGCGATCAATGCAGACCCCGATAACTGGACTACCTATAATACCACGCTGGTGGTGCAGGGCGGCAAGGTGCAGGAGGTGCGCCGCATCTGGGTGCCGTAACCTTGTTTCAGGTAAAGCGCGGTTTTTGTGGAAAACCCGTTGACAAACGTTTTGCGTATGCTATAATTTGATTGTACGCAAAGGGGCGTTGTGTCTGCTTTGCGGAATGTAAAATTATGACAGATGGCAATGATGGGGTCAGAAATGCACACACCACCGTCCAGAGAGAGCGCCCACGGCTGTAAGGTGCTCCGGTCGGGATCATTTCGCGCCACCCCGGAGCTTCCGGCGAATGTAAACCGGACGCTGCGCAGCGTTAATGCGCCGAAAGCGGCAGGGGACAAGTGATCCTTTGCAATTTGGGTGGTACCACGGAGTTTGATGCACAAGCAGCCTTCGTCCCTTTTGGGATGAGGGCTGTTTTTTGTTTTTTCTCCGTGCCGCCCCTCTGCCATAACAGCATAAAAACGGCGCATAAGCGCCAAAGACGATTGAGGAGAGAAAGATCTATGCAATGGACCGGTTTGAATGAACTGCGCGAAAAGTACCTGAGCTTCTTTGAAAGCAAGGGTCATCTGCGTCTGGACAGCTTCCCCCTGGTACCCAAGAACGACCCCAGCCTGCTGCTGATCAACAGCGGCATGGCACCCATGAAGAAGTGGTTCCTGGCACAGGAGGAGCCGCCCCGTCATCGCGTGACCACCTGCCAGAAGTGCATCCGCACCCCGGATATCGAGCGCGTGGGCATCACTGCCCGCCACGGCACCTTCTTTGAGATGCTGGGCAACTTCTCCTTCCAGGATTACTTTAAGGACGAGGTCATCCCTTGGGCATGGGAGTTCCTGACCAGCGATGAGTGGATGGCTATCCCCAAGGATCGTCTGCACATCTCTGTCTATGAGGAGGACGACGAGGCCTACGATATCTGGACCAAGAAGGTCGGCATCGCCCCGGATCACATGGTGCGTCTGGGCAAGGAGGACAACTTCTGGGAGCACGGCTCCGGCCCGTGCGGCCCCTGCTCCGAGATCTACTTTGACCGCGGCCCCGAGTACGGCTGCGGCAAGCCGACCTGCGGCGTGGGCTGCGACTGCGACCGTTATATGGAGATCTGGAACCTCGTGTTCAGCCAGTTCGACGCTGACGGCAAGGGCCACTACGAGCGTCTGGCACGCCCCAACATTGATACCGGCATGGGCTTGGAGCGTCTGGCCTGCGTGATGCAGAACGTGGGCAACCTGTTCGAGGTGGATACCGTGCAGAGTGTGCTGCACCATGTGGAGCACATTGCAGGCAAGACCTACAAGCAGGACCCCAAGACCGATATCTCCATCCGTGTCATCACCGACCATATCCGCAGCTGCACCTTTATGGTGTCTGACGGCATCCTGCCCTCCAACGAGGGCCGCGGCTATGTGCTGCGCCGTCTGCTGCGCCGCGCTGCCCGCCACGGCCGGATGCTGGGCATCGACCACCCCTTCCTCGTGGATCTGGTGGAGACCGTCATCCAGTCCAGCGAGTCCGCTTACCCCGAACTGCGCGAGCATGACGCCTATATCAAGAAGGTCATCGGCACCGAGGAAGCAAACTTTGCCCGCACCATCGATGCCGGCATGAACATCCTGAACAACATGATCGACCGTCTGGAGAAGGCACACCAGAAGCTGCTGAGCGGCATGGACGCCTTCAAGCTGAACGATACCTTCGGCTTCCCGCTGGATCTGACCAAGGAGATCGCCGCCGAGCAGGGTCTGGAGATCGACGAGGACGGCTTCCATGCAGAGATGAAGAAGCAGAAGGAGCGCGCCCGCGCCGAGCGTCTGAAGAAGAACATCTCCGGCTGGAGCGAGGATCTGTTCGGCGCACTGGAAGCCGAGCCCACCGTCTTTACCGGCTACGAGACCCTGACCGACAAGGGCACTGTTGTGGCGCTGAGCGATGAAGAGACCCTGACCGATGCCATTGCCACCGACGAGGAGGCAAAGGACGGCGTGCTGGTGGTGCTGGATAAGACCCCCTTCTACGCTGAGATGGGCGGTCAGGCTGCAGACCACGGCGTGCTGAACGGTGCCGAGTGCAGCCTGCGCGTGCTGGACGTGAAAAAGACCCCCAAGGGCTACTACGTCCACACCTGCGTGCTGGAAAGCGGCATTGTGAAGGTGGGCGATGTGCTGACCGCACAGGTGGACAAGGGCTACCGCATGGCCATTGCCCGCAACCACACCGCTACCCACCTGCTGCAGGCTGCCCTGCGTGAGGTGCTGGGCGACCATGTGCATCAGGCAGGTTCCTATCAGGATGCCTCCATCACCCACTTCGACTTTACCCACTTCAGCGCCGTGACCCCCGAGGAACTGGCACGGGTGCAGAAGATCGTCAACGATAAGATCTTCGACTCCATGAACGTCACCGTGCAGGAGATGCCGGTGGAGGAAGCCAAGAAGCTGGGCGCAATGGCTCTGTTTGGCGAAAAGTACGGCAAGGTGGTCCGCGTGGTGGACATCGAGGGCTGGTCTACCGAGTTCTGCGGCGGCACCCATGTCAAGAACACCGCCCAGATCGGCGGCTTCAAGATCGTCAGCGAGTCCTCTGTGGCTGCCGGCATCCGCCGTATCGAGGCTGTCACCGGCCGCAACCTGCTGATCCGTGCAAACCTGCAGGAAGCTATGCTGCATGATGTGGCGAACACCCTCAAGGCCAACAACGTGGCTTCTCTGCCCACCCGTGCCGAGGCTGTGATGGCCGAGAACAAGGCCATGAGCCGCGAGCTGGAGGAGATGAAGGCAAAGATCGCCGCTTCCAAGGTGGACAGCCTGTTCGACAATGCCGAGGAAGCAGACGGCGTGAAGATCGCTTCTGCCTACTTTACCGGTACCACCGGCGACACCCTGCGCGGTATGTGCGACAGCATCCGCGACAAGGCCGTGAACCCCGTGGTGGCTGTTCTGGTGGGCAAGGCCGAGGATAAGATCACCATGGCCGTTACCGTGAATAAGCTGGCACAGGAAAAGGGTCTCAAAGCCGGTGTGCTGGTCAAGGAGCTGTCCGCTATCGCAGGCGGCAAGGGCGGCGGCAAGCCGGACTTTGCAATGGCAGGTCTGAAGGACGAGACCAAGATCGATGAAGCACTGGCTGCTGTGAGCGCCATCGTCAAGAAGGCTCTGGGCTAAAAAGGATCCATGTCCCCGCCCGGTGCCGGATGCGCGCCGGGGCGGCGGGCTTTTGTAGAAGCAGGAAGGAGTGTTCCCCATGGAAGATTGTCTGTTTTGCATGATCGCAGAGGGCAAGATCCCCTCTAAAAAGCTGTACGAGGATGACCAGGTGGTGGCATTCTACGACATCAACCCGCAGGCAAAGATGCATTTCCTTGTGGTTCCCCGCAAGCACATCTCCTCTGCCGCTGCGCTGACTGAAGAGGATGCCGCCCTGCTGGGTCACATCTTCACCGTTATCGCAAAGCTGGCCAAGGAGCAGGGGCTGGAAAACGGCTACCGCATCATCTCCAACGTGGGCGAGGACGCAGGCCAGACCGTGAAGCATCTGCATTTCCATGTTCTGGGCGGCGAAAAACTGCCTGTCTGATTCCAATACGAAAGGGAGATTTTGATTATGGCTGAAACTTATACCCTGCACGTTGCAGGCCTGACCCGTGAGCTGACCATCTGCAAGGTGAACGACCACATGGACATTGCCGCTTTCATCATGCTGGGTGATGCCGAGCTGACCGTGGCCGCCGCTGCGGAGCTGCTGAAGAAGTGCCCGGATTTTGATATCCTGCTCACCGCCGAGGCCAAGGGCATCCCGCTGGCGCACGAGATGAGCCGTCAGAGCGGCAAGCCCTACATCTGCGCCCGCAAGGGTGTCAAGCTGTATATGCCGGACCCCGTGGTGGTGGAAGATCAGTCCATTACCACTGCCGGTAAGCAGAAGCTGGTCATCGACCGCAAAGAGCTGGAAAAGATGAACGGTAAGCGGGTGCTGGTGGTGGACGATGTCATCTCCACCGGCGGCTCTCTGAAGGCGCTGGACGCGCTGGCTGAAAAGACCCAGTGCACCATCGTGGGTCAGGCCGCTGTTCTGGCCGAGGGCGATGCTTCCGAGCGCAAGGATATCATCTTCCTTGAGCCGCTGCCCCTGTTCTTCCACTAAACCGGGATGCGCCGCCCGCTCTGCGCGTTCTGCGCCGGAATGATGGGCCTTAGTTTCCTGTGGACTTTTTTGCCGCAAACGGAGCTTTTTATGCCGTTTGCGGCATTTTTTGTTGCCTTTTTGCTGCTGCTCTGCATCCTGCGCCGCAGCCGCAAGCTGGCGGTCTGCCTGCTGCTGGGCGCGCTGGCCGGGCTTTGTGCGGTGTACACTACAAACGCCCGGCTGGAGCGTACCCGGGCAAATTACGCTGGGCGCACCGTGCTGCTGACCGCCGAGGTGGAGCGCGCGGACAGCACCTATTTTTCGGACACAGTGGACGCGACCCTGTGGGTGGAAAGCGTGAACGGCAGACGTGCGGGCTTCCGCATAGCCTGTGCAGAGCTGCCCGCCTGCGCGGCAGGGCAGCGGGTGCAGGGCTGGTTCACGCTGCAACAACCGGACATGGAAGAACGGACGGCACAGTATGCAGACGGCATCGCGCTGCAGGCAGAGCCGTTGGCAGAAAAGCCGCAGCTTACCGTGCTGGGCGAGAGCGGCAGCTTCCGTGCCCGCACCCACCGCTTGCAGCAAAAACTGAGAGAGAGCCTGCGCCGGGAGATGCACCGGGACACCGGCGGCGTGCTGGCTGCCATGACGGTGGGCGACCGCAGCGGGCTTTCGGCACAGCTGCGCAGCGCCTACCGGGGCGCAGGACTTTCCCATGTGCTGGTGGTCAGCGGTATGCACGTTTCCATCCTGTGCGGGGATATCCTGAGCGTTTTGCTGCCCTATCGCTGGGAGCAGAGCTACCGCAGCCGCAGACGGCGCACGGTCTGGAAAAGTCTGCTGGCGCTGGTGCTGATGGGGGTGACTGGCTTTACACCCTCGGTGCGCCGCGCCGCCGTGGCGGTGTGGGTCAGCGCCTTGGGTGTGTGGGTATGGGGACCATCGGACGCCCTCACCTCGCTGGCGGCGGCAGGCATCCTGATGACTGCTGCCAACAGTTATGCGGTGTGGGATATCGGCTTTGAGCTTTCCTTTGCGGCAGTGGTGGGCACAGTGGCGGGCAACGCCTGCATCCGCCGGATGCGGGATGCCCACGACAGACACTTTTGGATCAAAGCCGGGGAGAATCTGCAAAAGCCGGTCAGGCGCCCGTGGTTCAACAGGCTGCCGGAACGGCTTCAGGGGCTTGCAGAGAGCGCCTGCATTGCCGCCTGCGCCTCGGCGGCTACCTTCCCGGTGCTGGTGCTGCGGGGCTTGAGCGTCAGCGTGTGGGCGATGGTCTCCAGCATTGCGGTGCTGTGGATGGTGCAGCCGCTGCTTTTGCTGGGGCTGGCAGTGGCTTTTGCGGGGCTGGTGCCGTGGCTGGCACCGGTGCACGGGGCGCTCTCCCGGGCGGCAGACCTGCTCACCGGCCTATTGAACGGCTGGGCGGTCTGGCTCTGCACAAAGCCCGGGGCGTCCATCTACTTTGATACCGCCTACGCGGCGCTGGTCTGTCTGCTGCTGTGCGGGCTTGGGGTGCTGGCTTTCCGCTGGCGGGTACGTCTGCGGGTGGCTCTGCCGGGCATCCTGCTGGCAGCAGCGGTGGGCATCGGGCTGGGCAACGCCCTCAGCCGGGACGTGGTGCACATCGACCTTGTGGGCAGTGCACAGGCACCTGCGGTAGTGGTTGCCCAGAACGACCGGGCAGTGGTGCTGTTCCGGGGCGGCAGTGCCGCCCAGCGTGTGGTGGAAAACCAGCTGGCGCGGCGGGGCGTGCGCACCGTGGAGCTGGTGGTAGATCTTCGCATGAATGCAAAAACCGCCTGCACCCTGCCCGCGCAGCAGGGCATCCGGGCAGAGCGTCTGCCGGTGAACACAGCACGCAAACTGCGCTGCACTCCGGCGGCGGTGGAGCTGCTGTGCACCCGGGAAGGGTGTCTGGTACGGCTGAGCATCGGCAACCGACAGTTTGTAACTTTAAGCGGCAGGGCAGAACTGGCGCAGCCGCTGCAAACGGAGTGGCTGATCGCTACGCCGAAAAAGCCGGAGACGGTGCGATATCAAAAGCTGCTGGCGCTGCGCAGCTACAGCTGGATGGCACCGGAAACGCAGTACACCGCCTCCCTCAGCCTGCGCCGCACCGGCGGTGAAAGGCTTGAGTGATGCTTTGCAATCCGGGCCGAGTGTGGTACAATACAAGGAGCAATTTATAACAGGAAAGGGGCATTTGCATGGCCACGGAAGCAAAACTCCGGCAGCTGGCCGACAAGGGCTGCCCGGTCTACTATTTTTATTCCAGCGAGCGGTATCTGGTGCGGCAGGCAGTGGCGGCGGCGGTGCGGGTGCTGTCGGCAGACAGCGACGAGGACGCCACTATACTGGACGGCGCTGCCCCGGAGCTGGAGCAGCTCATCATGGCAGCGGGCACCATCTCCTTTTTCGGTACCCGGCGCGTGGTGGTACTGCCGGAAATAGACCCCGCCGCCTACGGCAGCAAGGACCTGGACGAGTTGTGCAGTACCCTTTCCAGCTTGGAAAACGCCGTGGCAGTGCTGGGTAGTGTGTTCCCGCTGGAGCGCAGCAAGCTCAAGCTGGGCAAGCAGGCGCAAAAGCTGCAGTCCCAGTGCAAGGCCATCGGTTACACCGAGGAACTGGCAAAGCCCCGCCCTTTTGAACTGAAAAATCTGATGATGGAACGTGCAAAGGCGCAGGGGGCAACCCTGCCGGACGGCGCAGCCACCGCATTGCTGGAGCGCTGCGGCGAGGACCCGTTTCTGCTGGAAAACGAGGTGGACAAGCTCTGTGCCCTGTCCGGCTACCAGACCGTGAGCGCCTCCATGGTGGCGGAGATGGGCACAGTGAGCCTTGAAGCGGATGTGTTCGAGATGATCCGCATGATCACCGCCAAAAACGCCACCGGAGCCTGCAAAAAGCTGCAGACCTTGCTGCGGCTGCAGCAGGAGCCCATTGCCATTACGGCGGCGATGATCGGCAGCTATGTGGATCTGTACCGGGTCAAATTGGGGGTGGCAAAGCGGAAAAATTACAGCGCGGTGCACAAAGATTTTGGCTATAAGGGTAGCGACTACCGGCTGAAGCGCTCGGCAGAGACTGCCGCCCACTACACTCTGCCCCAGCTGGAGGCCTGTTTGCAGGTGCTGCTGGAGTTGGACCAAAGCCTGAAAAGCCAGCCTGTGGCGGCGCAGACACTGCTGGAAACAGCACTGTGCCGTCTGGCGCTGGCGGGGAGCGGAAGATGATGCAAAGCGAGATGATTCATACCGACAGGGTGCTGATCGTGGAGGGCAAATACGATGCCGTCCGTCTGGCGCACCTGACCGATGCCATGATCCTGCTGACGGATGGTTTTGGCATTTATAAAGACAAACAGCGCCAGCAGCTGTTCCGGGCGCTGGCGCAGAAAAACGGCCTGATCTTACTCACGGATTCGGACGCGGCAGGCTTCCGCATCCGCAATTACATCACCAACATGGTGGGTGCGCAGAACGTGGTGCAGGCTTATGTGCCCGCCATCCACGGTAAGGAAAAACGCAAGGCGCAGCCCGGCAAGGAGGGCTTGCTGGGGGTAGAGGGCGTGGACGATGCCCTTGTGCGGCAGGCTCTGCTGGACGCCTTGGGTGCGGAAGCCGGTGCCGCGCCGGTGCGCCCGGCAGGGCGGCAGATCACCTACACCGATCTGTACGAGTGGGGGCTTTCCGGTAAGCCCGGCAGCGCCGAGCGCAAGGCCAGACTCTTGAACGCGCTGGGGTTGCCGCCGCGCCTTTCCAAAAAGGAACTGGTGGAGGCTTTCAACCGCCTGTACACTTTTGAACAACTGGACGAATTGCAGTTGAAAATTTTGCAGGAGTGAAAAACTAGCTATTCTTGCCCCACGCCTGCCGCAGCAGTTCCAGCGCGTGGGTCTCCAGCCGGGAAACATAGCTGCGGCTGATGCCCAGCAGCCCGGCGGTCTCCAGCTGGGTCAGGGGCGGCTGCCCTGCCAGCCCGTACCGCAACAGTAAGATCTGCCGCTCCCGAGCCGGCAGAGTGTCCAGCAGCTGCCGAAGCCGTCGGACATCCTCCTGCCGCTCGCAGCTGTCCTCCATGCAAAAGCCGTCCTGTATCACGTCTGCTAAGGTCAGCGCCGAGTCTCCGTCGGTCTCCAAAGCTTCCTGTAAGGAGACGGTCTGCCCGCTCTTGCGCTCCCGCCGGAACTGCATGCGGATCTCGTTTTCAATGCAGCGGCTTGCATAAGTGGAAAACCGCGCCTTGCGTGTGGCATCAA